>Ga0182006_1000075_pt1 | contig 130239 bp, 119 predicted proteins | sample Sormic07211104_1_FD_123022 | JGI IMG/M metagenome (GOLD analysis project Ga0182006, IMG submission 123022) | Rhizosphere microbial communities from Sorghum bicolor, Mead, Nebraska, USA - 072115-104_1 MetaG | ecosystem: Host-associated > Plants > Roots > Rhizosphere | place: USA: Nebraska...
GCGCCGAATTCCTTGCTGCGGATGCCCCATTGCGCGGCGCCGTTGCGGTGGCCGGCGCTGCCGCCGGCCGCGCCATGCCAGAGCGGGCTGTTGCCGCCGGCCACATTGCCCTGCGCCGAGGGCGCATGGTCGCGCGCCGGCGCGAACACGCTGGCGTCCGCGGGCTTGTCCGTGACGCCGCCCGGCGTGGGCGCGACGCCGCCCTCGCCCTGCCCGTTGTACAGGGCGCCGACGATGAGGGGCCGGTCGATATCGTTTTCGAGGAATTGCACCAGCACTTCCTGGCCGATGCGCGGCAAGAACTGGCTGCCCATGCCGCCGCCGGCCGCGCGCTGCGCCACGCGTACCCAGCAGGTGGCGCTGCCCTCCTGCTGCCAGTGGAAACGGATGCGCACCCGGCCCAGCCTGTCGCAATGGAGCTCGCTGCCGCCGCCGGCGCTGGCGCTGCCGTCGGCACCGACGACGATGGCGCTCTGGCTGCCGCAGGCCGTCGGCTTCGGATGGTGGCGCGCATCATTGTCGCCATGCACTGGACGCCATGGCGTTGCAGCGGCAATCATCTCGATGCAATTGGCGTAACCGCTGGCTTGCGCCTGGGCGATCGCGGTGGCAAAGTCGGCAAAACCGTCGCCCAGCCCGGGCATGGCTTCGTCCAGCAGTTCCGGCAGCGGTCCGAACAGTTCTGCAAGCCCCTGCGATGCGGGCGCCGGCAGGTTGTTGATGCCGATGCTGGCCACCCGGAGCACGACATATTCGGACGCGGCACCATCAGCCTGCGGCAACGGTCCTTGCGTCAGGGTAAACCGCGTGCCGGCGCGCAAGGTGCGCACGGTCGAACGCGCCTGCCACAACTGGGCGCGCGCTTCGTGGGCCTGCATCAGCAAGGCGGCATAGCGCTGTGCCTGCGCACCATTCGCATACCAGTACTGGCCCGGCGTATCGTAACTTTCCAGCACGGGGGCATGCGTGCCACCGATGGCCATATTCGTCGGCACGCTGGCGGAGACCGCCTTTTTGGCCTTGTAATCGTAGCTCAGCACGCTACTCAGCCCGACGTGCAGGCTGCGCCGAGCGCACAGCGCCTGCACGCTGTCACTCGCTTCGCCGGCCCTGGCGCCATGAAAGCGCAAACCGCCCCCTTGCGCGCTGCTGGCGTCCTCGGGCGTGGCGCACGGCTGGCTGCTGTCGGCGAACAAAATCAGTGTGTGCACCTCGAAGCGCCAGGCGATGCCCTCTTCCGTCAGCAGTCGGCGCACGAAATCGAAGTCCGACTCCCGGTACTGGCAGCAATAGCTGCGCTCGCCCGCCTGTTGCATGCACTGTGCCACCTCGTCGCTCCATTGCCACAGGGAATGCGGCGCATAGGCTTGCAATACCTCGTCGACGATGGCCGTCACGCTACGGTCTTGCCAGACACGGCTGTTACGAGCTTGCGTCAGCAGCCACAGCCAGGGCGTGATGCGCAGCCGGTAGCGTGCCAGGCCGCCGTTGCTGCCCAGCATGGCCGCTTCGCTGATATAGCCGGAAAACTGCGTGCGCGTGCCATCGGCCAGGCTGATATGCAGGCTGGCCGGCTGGCCCAGCAGGGACGCCAGCGCAACATGGGCGCTGGTGGACAAGGCGATAATCTCGCGCGCGCCAAGCTCCTGCAGCCTTTCGTCGGCGGCAAAGGCCTCGACCAGCAAGCAGCTGTCCTGGCCATCGTCGCCGATGGACAAGGCATACAGGCGTGTCGCGCCGTTGAAGGCGGCTACCGCGCTAACGATATCTTGTGTCAATGGATGTGCTCTTCATCTGGAAATGGCATCGCACATTGCTTATCAAAACAATGTGCAAAATAAACAAGTCCAGGCAATTATGCGCGAGTTCTCAAAAAAGCAAGATTCAATTGAGCAAGTAGTGAGGGGGAATACAATAGTCGATGCTGCATGCAAGGGATTCGGTACAATACCCCGGCAAGCCCATTCACTCTTTCCCGTGCAGCCATGAACCAACTCGAACAACTGAAGCAATTTACTACCGTGGTGGCCGACACCGGCGACTTCCAATCGATCCAGCGCTACACGCCGCGCGATGCGACGACGAATCCGTCGCTGATCCTGAAGGCCGTGCAAAAGGATGAATACAAGCCGCTGCTGGAAAAGGCCGTGCGCGACCATCCTAACGCCTCGACCGCCGAAATCATCGACCGCCTGCTGATCGCGTTTGGCGTGGAAATCCTGCAAACCATCCCCGGCCGCGTCTCCACCGAAGTCGATGCGCGCCTGTCGTTCGATACGGAAGGCACCGTGGCCAAGGGCCGCGACCTGATCGCCCTGTATTCGAACGCGGGCATACCACGCGAGCGCGTGCTGATCAAGATCGCCTCCACCTGGGAAGGCATCCGCGCCGCCGCCATCCTGGAAAAGGAAGGCATCCGCTGCAACATGACCCTGCTGTTCTCGCTGGCCCAGGCCATCGCCTGCGCCGAAGCGGGCGCGCAGCTGATTTCGCCGTTCGTCGGCCGCATCTACGACTGGTACAAGAAATCGACGGGCATCGACTATGTGGGCGCGGAAGACCCGGGCGTGCAATCGGTCCGCCGCATCTACAATTACTACCGCAAGTTCGGCTACAAGACCGAGGTGATGGGCGCGAGCTTCCGCAACACCTCGCAAATCCTCGAACTGGCCGGCTGCGACCTGCTCACCATCAGCCCCGACCTGCTGCAAAAGCTGGCCGACAGCGATGCGCCGGTGGAACGCAAGCTGAGCGCCGAAGCGGCGCCATCGACCAACATCGTGCAGATGTCGCTGAACGAAGAAGCCTTCCGCTTCATGATGAATGAAGACGCGATGGCGACGGAAAAACTGGCCGAAGGCATCCGCGCCTTCTGCGTCGATTCAGGCAAGCTGAAACAGATGATCGCCGCGCTGCGGTAATCGCATCATTACGACGGGCGAAAAAAAGCGGCGCCGTGCATTGCACGGACGCCGCTTTTTTTATTGTAGTCGTCTTCGTTGGCCTCACGGCGACTGACGGCACCATTGCGAACGGCAGGGAGTTGTGGCCGAGAAGCGCAACTGTGCTGTAGCACAGTGAGCATCGCCGGCCGCAAATCACGACGCGCAGCAGGTGCCGTCAGGCGTCATCAGGAGCAGCGGAAGGTGGCCACGCCCTGGTAGTTGGCGCCATTCGCCAGCTGCGCCTTGTAGGCGGCGATCAGCAGATAGCGGCCAGCGCCGCCGTCGCCCAGCATCAGCTGCGCGCCCGTGCCGCTCGACAGGTAGCCGCCGGTGATGCTGCTCGACGCGGCCGAGGCCATTGTCGTCGTAGCCGATACCTTGCCCGTGCTGCCGCCGGCGCTGGCGTCGATGGCCAGCACGACCTTGGCGCCGGAGGCATCGAAGGACATGCTGGCCGTGCCGCTGGCCGTGCCGAAGTTGGCGGTCGACGAGACGCTGCTGCCGCCCGTATAGCTAGGCGCCGTGAACGTGCCCGCATCGCAGGTGAACGTGCCAGTCGCTGGCAGCGCGGCGAGCACGTTATAGGCGACGTAATGCCCACTGGCATTGTTGCCGCTCAACGTAGTGGCGCCAGTACTATTGCTGAACGCACCCTTGAACCAGCGTCCCTGCGCAAAGGCCGCGTCGCCGCTGATTTCGCGCGTCACGGCAGGGTTGCCCGTCATGACGATGCCGCCGATAGTGCTCAAGGCGCCGGAGGCATCCTGTACCAGCGGGCTGGCCTTGCCACTGCTCTGCAAGCCGATCGACGTAAAGATGTAGCGGCTGTTGTCGCCATTGGCGAAACGGGCGCTGACGGCACCCGTGTTTTCGCCGGTGGCCGTTGGCACGACGGGAACGACGGGCGCCACCGGATCGGCAGGCTTGGCCGTATTCACGACAGCCGTCGTGTCGGATGGGGAAGACGAACCGCCGCCACCGCAAGCGGCGAGCGAAGCGGCGATCAGGGTCAGAACAAAAGCGTGATTCAGTTGCATACGATTCCAATAAAAAAAGCAGGACATAAGGAATCCTTGGCACATGCCAAAAATTCAACGTCCAATATTATGCAACATTTCTCAAGGGAATGGTTGCCTTAAAGAAATTTATTAATGCTAACAATGCGACCATCACGCGCGCATCTGTGCCGTGACGCCGCGCTGGCGGTAAAATACCTGGCTACAGGCCGCCAGCGACTACTCATGCAATCACCGATCACCATCCGCCTGGGCCGCCGCGCCCGCGCCCGCATCGCCGACCACGGCTTGCGCGCGCTCGACGTCGCCATCGTCCCGGCCGCCGCCGGCGGGCCGAAAGGCTTGATCCTGCATCAACTCGATTGCTGGCTGTTCGGCGACTTCCTGCGGCAAGCGCCGCGCCCGCGCCACTTCGTCGGCGCCTCGATCGGCGCCTGGCGCATGGCCGCCGCCGTGTTCCCCGACCCGGTGGCCGCGCAGCGCCGCCTGGTGCGCGAATACGTGGGCCAGCGCTATCCCGACAAGCCCGCTGCGGCGCATGTGAGCCGCACGTGCCGCGCCCTGCTCGACGCCGTCCTCGATGGCCAGGATGCACAGCTGCTGCGGCATGCGCAGCACAGCCTGTCGGTGCTGGCCGTGCGCGGCATCGGCGCGCTGGCGCAGCCGGGCAAATGGCGCGACCGGCGCGGCTTCGTGCTGGCTGCCGCCGGCAACGCCGTGGCGCGCGCGCGCTTGGCCGCCTCGCTGGAACGCACGGTGTTCCATGCCGGACCGGACGGCGCCAGCTGGCTGCGCTCGCGCTTCGACGCCTTTCATTCGCATTTCGTGCCGCTGGCACAGGACAACCTGCGCGACGCGCTGCTCGCCTCCGGTTCCATCCCGCTGGTGCTCGATGCGGTCACGGACATCGCCGGCGCGCCGCCCGGGCGCTACTGGGATGGCGGCCTGGTCGACTATCATTTGCACCTGCCCTACCAGCGCGAACCGGACCTGGTGCTGTACCCGCATTTTGCCGACCATATCGTGCCCGGCTGGCTGGACAAGGCCATGCCCTGGCGCCGCGCGCGCAACGGCGATAGCGCACTCGACAATATGATCCTCGTCTCGCCCTCGCCCGCCTTCGTGGCCAGCCTGCCCAATGGCAAATTACCGGACCGACGCGACTTCCCCCATTACGGCCAGGACCACGCGGCACGCATGCGCGACTGGCGCCGCGCCATCGCGGAAAGCGAACGCATGGCCGCCGCCTTCGCCCGCTGGGCGGAGCAGCCGGACTTGCGCCAGGCAGGCGAGCTGTAGCACGGGCGTGGCTGCAACAGGCGCGAAAACAAGCGCGCTTTTCCCTCGCCTCTTGGTCACTTATCAGTGCATACTATGTCGCACAGGCAATTTAAATCCCCTCTGCGACAGGAGTTCCAACCATGCACGCCCTCTCCCACCTTCGTATCGGCACGCGCCTGGCTGCAGGCTTCGCGCTGGTGCTGCTGCTGTCCGTGATTTCCACCTCGTACGCACTGTACAGCGCCCGCGTGAATGCCGAGGCGACGCGGCAAATGATGGAAAAACCGCTGGCCAAGGAACGCCTCGTATCGGACTGGTACGTGCTGATTTACTCGGCCATCGCGCGCACCTCGATGATCGCCAAAAGCACGGATGAGACGTTGTCGAGCGTGTTTGCCGACACCATCGCCGACAGCACGAAACAGGGTGGCGAACTGCTGAAGAAAATCGAAGCACTGCTCGACAGCGACGAGGAAAAGGCCATCTTCAAGTCGTCCATTGCCGAGCGCGTCAAGTACCAGGATGCCAAGACCCTGGTGATGAATGCGCGCAAGGCCGGCAATGCGGCGCAGGCGGAAAGCACCTACCGCGACAGCTTCGCGCCGGCCGCCGCCCGATACCAGAACAACGTCAAGGCCCTGCTGTCGCAGCAGCGCCAGGCCATCGACGCCACGGCGCATGCGATCGAGGCGGCCAACCAACGCAGCTTCACCCTGCTGCTGACCTTGTGCGCGCTGGTGGTGGCGCTGGGCAGCGCCTGCGCGTGGCTGATCACCCGCTCGATCACGCAGCCGTTGAAGGCCGCCGTGAAGGTGGCCGAAACGGTGGCCGACGGCGACTTGCGCACGCATTTCGGCAAGGCGGCCAGCGATGAAATCGGCGACCTGATGCGCGCGCTGCACGGCATGAACGAGGCGCTGCGCAAGGTGGTGTCGGAAGTGCAGACGGGCACCAACGCGATCGCCACGGCATCGGGCGAAATCGCCGCCGGCAACCAGGATTTGTCGGCGCGCACGGAGCAGCAGGCCAGTTCGCTGGAAGAGACGGCGTCGTCGATGGAAGAGCTCACCAGCACCGTCAAACAGAATGCGGACAATGCGCGCCAGGCCAACCAGATGGCGGTGGCCGCGTCCGGCGTGGCCGAACGGGGCGGCAGCATCGTCAGCCAGGTGGTCGACACCATGGGTGCCATCGATACGGCATCGACGAAAATCGTCGACATCATCGGCGTCATCGACGGCATCGCCTTCCAGACGAATATCCTGGCCTTGAACGCGGCCGTCGAAGCGGCGCGCGCCGGCGAGCAGGGGCGCGGCTTTGCCGTCGTCGCCACGGAAGTGCGCAGCCTGGCGCAGCGCTCGGCCGCCGCGGCGCGCGAAATCAAGACCCTGATCGGCGACTCGGTGGAACAGGTCAACAACGGCACGCGGCTGGTGCAGCAGGCCGGCAGCACCATGGGCGAAGTGGTCGACAGCGTGCGCAGGGTCACCGACATCATGGCCGAGATCACCGCCGCCAGCGCCGAGCAAAGCATGGGCATCGACCAGGTCAACCAGGCCATCGCGCAGATGGACCAGGTGACGCAGCAAAATGCGGCCCTGGTGGAAGAAGCGGCGGCGGCCGCCGAAAGCATGCAGGACCAGGCGGCGCGCCTGGCGCAGGTGGCGGCCGGCTTCCAGCTCGAGCACGTGACTGCGGCGGCGCCGGTGCGCGCCGCGCGGCCGGCCAAGGCCGCTATTGCCACCACGCAAAAACTCGCGCCACGCCCGCCCCAGGCCGCAGCCGGCAAGCCGGCAATGGCCAAGGCAGCCGGTGCCGCGGCGCACAAAACGCCGTCGCACATCGCCGGCGACCAGGACTGGGAGGAGTTTTAAGCGCGATGATCGCCGCCGCCGATACGCCCGCCGCGGGCCGCTGAAAGTATTTGACAGCGGCGGCCGGCGCGCCGATACTGGTTTCAGGTGGGACTGGCGCGCCACCGCGACATGAGACAGCCGGCGCCTCCAGGGAGAGACCATGCGCCCCTATCTTGTTTTCGCCCCTTGCTTCAAGCGCCTGGGCCCCGCCCTGCTCTGCGGCGCTTTGGCGGCCTGCAGCGTAGCACCGCCCGTCAGCCTGCCCCCCATCTTCAACGACAGCGATTTCGCGCCCGCCGCCGCCATTGACGCCAGCCAGGTCTTTGCCATCGACGAGACCATGCGCCAGTATGTGCGCACGCAAGTGCGGCGCGAAGCGCGCAACAAGAATGACCGCGCGGCCCTGTATGACGCCCTGTACGACAAGAGCAGGCTGAAACTCGAGTACGATGCGGCCATGACCCGCAATGCGCGCGAAACGTTCGCCGCGCGTCAGGGCAACTGCCTGTCGCTGGTGATCATGACGGCGGCGCTGGCACATGAAATGGGCTTGCAGGTGCGCTACCAGGAGGTGCTCGGTGAAGAAAGCTGGAGCCGCAGCGGCGACATGTATTTTGTCGCCGGACACGTCAACCTGGTACTGGGCCAGCGGCTGGACGACAAATCCGGCAGGTACGATGCCAAGGGCATGATGGTGATCGATTTCCTGCCGTCCGCGGAAATGGGCGGCTACCGCACGCGAGAACTCGACGAAGCGACCGTGCTCGCCATGTACATGAACAACCGCGCCGCCGAAACCATGAGCGAGGGCCAGCTGAACCAGGCGTACTGGTGGGCCCGGGCAGCGCTGCTGCAAGACCCCTCGTTCAGCGGCGCCTACAACACCCTGGGCGTGATCCAGTTCCGCCATGGCGACCTGGCGCAAGCGCGACGCACTTTCGCCCATGCGCTGACGCGCGCGCCGGACAACACGGTGCTGCTGTCGAACCTGGCGCAGGCGCTGGAAGCGTCCGGCCTGCCCGAAGAAGCACTGCCGCTGCGCCGGCGCCTGCTGGCGCTGCAGCCGCAGCCGCCCTTCCACTACTTCAACCTGGGCAAGGCGGCCATGCAGCGCAACGATTACGTCCAGGCGATACAGCTGTTTTCACGCGAAATCGCGCGCGACCCGTACTACCACGAATTCCACTTCTGGCTGGCGCAAGCCTATGCGCGCCTGGGCCAGCTGGAGCAGGCCGGCAAGCAGCTGGAACTGGCGATGGACAACAGCACCACGCGCGGCGATCACACTGTCTATGCGGCCAAGCTGCAGCGCCTGCGCGCCATCACCCATTAATCTTCCAGGAACATCTGCTGCAGGTCGTTCAGGAAGCACAATCCCCGTTCCGTCGGGCGGATGACTTGATGGTCGCGGTACAGCAAGCCTTTCGCTTCGGCCGCATTCAGCGGCTGCTCGATGGCGTTGAGGGCCACGCCCGTGCGCTCGGCGAACAGGTTCGGCGCAAAGCCCTGCGTCAGGCGCAAAGTATTGAGCATGAATTCGAAGCCCATTTCCTCGCGCGCCAGTTCGCGCTCTTCCTGCACCGGATTACCGGCCAGTACCGCGTCCATGTAGGCGCGCGGCTGCTTGTAGCGGGCCTGGCGCAGCACGCGGTGCGGGAACGATATCTTCGAATGCGCGCCCGCGCCGATGCCGAGATAGTCGCCAAATTCCCAGTAATTGCGGTTGTGCCTGGCCTGGCGGCCCGGCTGCGCATAGGCCGACACTTCGTAGCGGCCGTAGCCCGCCTGCGCGGCGCGCGCGGCCACCATGTCGGCGATGTCGGCGCTCTCGTCGTCGTCCGGCAGCACGGGCGGATATTTGGCGAACAGGGTGTTCGGCTCGAGCGTCAGGTGGTACAGCGACAGGTGCGGCGGCGCGAACGACAGCGCCGTGTCCAGGTCCTGCCGCGCCTCGGCCAGCGTTTGCGTGGGCAGCGCGTACATCAGGTCGAGGTTGAAATTGTCGAAGTTGGCGTGCGCGATGTCCACCGCGCGGCGCGCCTCGCTGTCGTCATGGATGCGCCCCAGCGCCTGCAGATGGCGGCCATTGAAGCTCTGGATGCCGATCGACAGGCGGTTGATGCCGCTGGCCCGGTAGGACTTGAATTTTTCCGCTTCGAAGGTGCCCGGATTGGCTTCCATGGTGATTTCGCAATCGGGCTCCAGTGGCAGCAGGGTGCGCACGTCCGACATCAGCCGGTCCAGCCCTGCCGCCGACATCAGGCTGGGCGTGCCGCCGCCGATGAAAATCGTGTGGATCTTGCGGCCCCAGATCAGCGGCAGCGCCATTTCCAGGTCCAGCCGCAGGGCGGCCAGGTATTCGGCTTCCGGCAAGTCGCCGCGCACCTCGTGCGAATTGAAGTCGCAATACGGGCATTTTTTCACGCACCACGGGAAATGGATGTACAGCGACAGCGGCGGCAGCGCCGTCAGGTTCAGCGCGCCCGGCTGCAGGTACTTCAGCGCCGCCCCGGCGGCGCCGGAAAGGCCTTCCTGCGGCGCGGGAGCGGTATTCGGCTTGGCTGCCGACTTGGCAACGGCGCCCACCAGTTTGATCGGGATCATCGCAGTTTTTCCACCAGCGCGCGCAGGGCCTGGCCGCGGTGCGACAGCGCGTTCTTTTCGTCGGACGTCAGTTCGGCCGCGCACTTGCCCAGCGCGGGAATGAAGAAATGCGGATCGTAGCCGAAGCCGCCGTTGCCGCGTGGCGTGGCGATCATCTCGCCGTTCCAGCGGCCGTCGGCGATCACCGGCTGCGGGTCGTCCGCATGGCGCACATACACCAGCACGCAGTAGTAATACGCGGACTTGTCGGCATGCGCTTCCAGGTCGGCGATCAGCCTGGCGCTGTTGGCCGCGTCCGATTTCGGCTCGCCCGCATAGCGGGCCGAGTACACGCCCGGCGCGCCGCCCAGCGCATTGACGCACACGCCCGAATCGTCGGCCAGCGCCGGCAAGCCCGTCAGGCGGGACGCGTGGCGCGCCTTTTGCAGGGCATTTTCAACGAAGGTGTGAAACGGTTCGTCGCTTTCCGGTACGTCGTACTCGCCCTGGGCGTGGACGGAAAAACCGATGGTCGAAAGCAGCTCGTTGAATTCCTTGAGCTTGCCGGCGTTATTGGAGGCGAGGATGAGGCGTTGGGTCATGTCAGTAGTCCGGTTGAAGTGCCGACATTGTAAACCTTTTGCGCTCCCCTCACCTTCGCCCGCCGCCGCGCTCAACGGCGGCAGGTGTGGGCTTTTTGCCCGGCACGGCGGGCAATCACATGTAAATCTGTGTAAAGATTACATGCCGAGAGCTTGCTTTTGCAGGGCGATCAGGTCGGCGATGCCGCCCTGCGCCAGGTCCAGCAGGCGGTTCATGCCGGCGCGGTCGAAAGCGGCGCCTTCGGCCGTGCCCTGCACTTCGATGAAGTGGCCCGCTTCCGTCATCACCACGTTCATGTCCGTGTCGCAGCCCGAGTCTTCCACATAGTCGAGGTCCAGCACCGGCATGCCCTGGTAGACGCCCACCGAGATGGCGGCGACGAAGCTTTTCACGGGAATGGCGGCGATCGCGCCGCGCGCCTGCAGCTGCGAAAACGCGTCATACGCGGCCACCATGGCGCCCGTGATCGAGGCCGTGCGCGTGCCGCCGTCCGCCTGGATCACGTCGCAATCGAGGTGCAGCGTGCGTTCGCCGAACGCCTGCAAATCGAAGGCGGCGCGCAGCGAGCGGCCGATCAGGCGCTGGATTTCCTGCGTGCGGCCGGACTGCTTGCCGCGCGCCGCTTCGCGGTCCATGCGCGTGTGCGTCGAACGCGGCAGCATGCCGTACTCGGCCGTCAACCAGCCCTGGCCCTTGCCCTTCAGGAAACCCGGCACCTTGTCTTCGATGCTGGCGGTGCAGATGACCTTGGTGTCGCCGCACTCGATCAGCACCGAACCTTCGGCATGCTTGGTGTACTGGCGGGTGATGCGGATGGCGCGCAGCGCGTCGACGGCGCGGCCGCTCGGGCGGGATTCGAATGTCATGGGGTGTCCTGTGTGATTGGGGTTGCGGCAGCGATTCTACCACCGCGCGCCCGTCCATTTGCAGCCATGCAACAGCGCGGGGCGCAATGGCGGGCGGCGCACACATGATCCCTACAATCCTGCCCCGCCAAACACAATTTTCTTTACAATGCCGTAAAACGCACACTATTCAGCAATTTTCAGGCCATCGGGCACTTCGGTCCTGTTTTGCGGCGCGGGCGGTATTGCCTGCGCTGGCTGATTAAGTGTATAAGTGACTGTATACAAGATCAAATCGGGGAATCCTTTGAGCATTTCAAGCATGACAGGCTACGCGGTTGCCACCAGCGAAGGTGCTGCAGGCACACTGACAATTGAAATCAAGAGCGTCAACTCGCGCTTTCTCGACCTGCAATTCCGGATCAACGACGATCTGCGGGCCCTGGAGCCTGACTTGCGCGCCGCCGTCATGTCCGCCATCACGCGCGGCAAAGTCGAGGTACGCCTGAGCTTTGGCCGCAAGGCTGCGACCGCCGGCACGCAGGCGCTGAACGTGCCCCTGCTGGCCGAACTGGCGCGCCTGCAAAACGAAGTGGGCCAGCATTTTGTCTCCGCCCCCGTCATGACGGTGGCCGAACTGCTGCGCTGGCCTGGCGTCATCGAAGAAGCGCAAGTGGGACAAGAATCCCTGCAGGCGGACGTGGGCGCGCTGACCAAGCGCACCGTGGCCGCCTTCGTCGACAGCCGCAAGCGCGAAGGCGCGGCGCTCGAAGCGGTGCTGGTGTCGCGCATCGAGGCGATGGAAGCCATCGTCAAGCGCATCACGCCCTTGATTCCGCAAGTGGTGGCGGCCTTCCAGCAAAAAGCCATCGAGCGCATGCAGGATGCGCTGGGCCTGGCCAGCCAGGGCTCGAATTCGGCCCTGTCGCGCCAGGACGCCATGGAGCGCATCCGCCAGGAAGTCATCCTGTACGGCATCCGCATCGATGTATCGGAAGAACTGGCGCGCCTGTCGGCCCATTTGGGCGAAACGCGCCACATCCTCGCCAAGGGCGGCCAAGTGGGCAAGCGCCTCGACTTCATGATGCAGGAACTCAACCGCGAAGCCAACACGCTGGGCGCCAAGGCCTCCGTCAAGGAGCTGGCCGACGCCTCGATGGACTTGAAGCTGCTGATCGAGCAGATGCGCGAACAGGTGCAGAATCTCGAGTAAGCCTTCAGCCGCACCAGGCGCCGGCCAGGCAGGCCTTTGGGGACTGGCTCAGCGCCTTGCCTCTTGGTAAAATAGCGGATTGGGCGCCGCTTGCGCAGGCATCGGCGCCAACAACACGATTATTGAAAGATCCGCATGAGCCACCCTACCGCCTTCTCCGGCAGCCTGTTCGTGGTCGCCGCGCCATCGGGCGCCGGCAAATCGACACTGGTCAATGCATTGCTGGCGCAAGAGCCCGGCATCAAATTGTCGATCTCGACCACCACGCGCGCGCCCCGTCCGGGCGAGCAGCATGGCCGCGAGTACTATTTCACCACGGCGGAAGACTTTGTCGCGCGCGCCGACCAGGGCGAATTCCTGGAATGGGCGGAAGTGCATGGCAATTACTACGGCACTTCGCGCATCATGGTGGAACAGCAAATGCTGGCCGGCACCGATATCCTGCTGGAAATCGACTGGCAAGGTGCGCGCCAGGTGCGCAAGCAATTTCCCCGCGCGGCCGGCATTTTCATCCTGCCGCCATCGATCGATGCGCTGGAAGAACGCCTGAACAAGCGCGGCCAGGACGAACCGCACGTGATCACGCGCCGCCTGCTGGCGGCCGGCGGCGAAATCGCACACGCTCCCGAGTTCGAGTATGTTATTATCAATGAAGAGTTTACGGTCGCTTTGTCCGAACTGAGCGCGATCGTGAGAGCGGCCCGTTGCCGGTTTGCGCAACAAGCGGCCCGCAACGCATCGCTATTCGCCCAGCTGGGCCTGCACGCAGAGTAATCAGCCTGCACGCCAATTCACACAGCACCACGCAAAAATTTTAGGAGTTACCATGGCCCGTATCACAATCGAAGATTGCCTGAAGCAGATCCCTAACCGTTTCCAGCTGACCCTGGCTGCGACCTATCGCGCACGTCAGTTGTTGCAAGGCCACACACCTAAGGTGGAAGCCAAGGACAAGCCTACCGTCGTCGCACTGCGCGAAATCGCTGCCGGTAAAGTCGGCATCGAAATGCTGAAAAAGGTCCCGATGTAAGTGGGAACCCGCGTGCCGGAACAGTGCTGACCCCTGGTTCTACCGTATCCTTTATTCACACTGTGAAGCAACGCGACGTTTTATGAGTCTGACCCCAGCCGACACGACTTCCGCAGCACTGCCGCCCCTGGCCTCGCGCCAGGCGGCAAAATCGCAGGGCGCTTCCGCGCCCGGCGCCGGCACGTCCGGCAGCAACACCCCCGCAGTACCGCCGGCACCCGCCCTCGGCGTGGCCTCCGTCAGCCACCTGGCCGACAAGCTGGCCGAATACCTGTCTCCCGCCGACCTGAAAAAAGTCAAGGAAGCCTACCGCTTCTCCGACGAAATGCACCTGGGCCAGATGCGCCGCTCGGGCGAGCCGTATATCTCGCATCCGATCGCCGTCGCCGAAATCTGCGCCGACTGGAAGCTCGACGCGCAAGCCATCATGGCCGCCCTGCTGCATGACGTCATGGAAGACCAGGACGTCAAGAAGGAAGAATTGATCGAGCGCTTCGGCGCACCCGTGGCACACCTGGTCGACGGCCTGTCGAAACTGGAAAAGATCGAATTCCAGAGCCAGATCGAAGCGCAGGCGGAAAACTTCCGCAAGATGCTGCTGGCCATGGCGTCCGACGTGCGCGTGATCCTGATCAAGCTGGCCGACCGCCTGCACAATATGCGCACCCTGGACTTCATGACGGCGGCGAAAAAACGCCGCATCGCCAGCGAGACCATGGAAGTGTACGTGCCGATCGCGCACCGCCTCGGCCTGAACAATATCTACCACGAGCTGCAGGACCTGTCGTTCTCGCACCTGTACCCGATGCGTTACCGCACCCTGGCGAAAGCCGTCAAGGCGGCGCGCGGCAACCGGCGCGAAGTGGTCAACAAGATCATGGAAGCGGTGAAAAGCACCTTGTCCATGGCCGAACTCGAGGCCGATGTCACGGGCCGCGAAAAGACCCTGTACGACATCTATAAAAAGATGCGCAGCAAGCATTTGTCGTTCTCGCAAGTACTGGACGTGTACGGCTTCCGCGTGGTGGTGGGCAGTTTTGCCGACTGTTACGTGACCCTGGGCACCTTGCACAGCCTGTACAAGCCCATGCCGGGCAAGTTCAAGGATTACATCGCGATCCGCAAGCTGAACGGCTACCAGTCGCTGCACACGACCGTCATCGGCCCCTACGGCACGCCCGTCGAATTCCAGATCCGCACGCAGGAAATGCACCGCACGGCCGAATCGGGCGTGGCGGCGCACTGGCTGTACAAGAGCGGCGAATCGAACCCGTCCGACCTGCAGCAGCGCACCCATGCGTGGCTGCAATCGCTGCTCGACATCCAGCAGCAGACGGGCGACTCGGCCGAATTCCTCGAACACGTCAAGGTCGACCTGTTCCCCGATTCCGTCTACGTGTTTACGCCGAAGTCGAAGATCATCGCCCTGCCGCGCGGCGCCACGGCCATCGACTTCGCCTACTCGATCCACACGGGCATCGGCGACCAGACCGTGGCCGTGAAAATCAACAACGAAACCTCGCCCCTGCGCACCGAGCTGCACAATGGCGACATCGTCGAAATCATCACCGATTCCTCGTCGCGCCCCAGCCCGACGTGGCTGTCGTTCGTGCGTACCGGCAAGGCCCGTTCGGCCATCCGCCACCATCTGCGCACGATCAACCTCCCTGAATCGATCGCCCTGGGCCAGCAGTTGCTGTCGCAGGCGCTGCACACCCTGAACATCGACGCCGAGCTGCCGGCGCCACTGGTCGAGCGCCTGCTCAACGAATCGAGCGCCAATTCCATGGACGAGCTGTACGCGGACATCGGCATCGGCAAGCGCATGGCCACCCTGGTGGCGCGCCACATCTTCGGCTTGATCGGCGGCGAAGCAGCCAGCATGCCCGTGGAACACAACAGCGGCAGCGAACTCGACCCCGTCACCATCTGCGGCAGCGAAGGCGTCTCGGTACAGCTGGCGCCCTGCTGCTTGCCGATTCCCGGCGACCAGATCATCGGCCAGCTGCGCCGCGACCAGGGCTTGCTCGTGCACACAAGCGACTGCTCGCAAGCGAAACGCCAGCGCGCCAAGGAACCGGACCGCTGGATCGCCGTGCGCTGGGGAACCGAACTGAACCGCCGCTTCGACTGCCGCATCAAGGTCTTGATCAACAGCGAACGGGGCATCCTCGCCCGCGTGGCCGCCGAAATCGGCGAATCGGACGCCAACATCATCTATGTGGGCATGGACGAAGACAAGGACAACGTGCTCGACCAGCTGCGCTTCACCGTGCAGGTCAAGGACAGGGTCCACCTGGCCGCCCTGCTGCGCAATGTGCGCCGAGTCGCCGGCGTCAACCGCATCCTGCGCGAACGCAACTAAAACCCAGAACGAAGACTGGGGTCGGACCCTGAGGGTCCGACCCCAGCCCTTATGCTTTGCGGGTTTGCAGTTCTTTCACGAATTCGACACTCCCTACCACTGTATTGCCACGGCTGGCGACACGCAACGCCTGGAAAGCCATTTCCTCATCAGCATGAAATAAGGCAGCATGGCCTGCTGCCGCTCCCCTCTGTTTCTGCCCATGCTTAAATAGAGCGGATGTGGGTGTATCAAGACATTCTCGCGCCCCTCCGCAATGCAACGATAGCTGGACCATCGGTAGTGCCCCGGGTAGCGCACCATGCCGGCTCGCACGGGATTGAGTTCGATATAGCGCTGGCATACCAGCAAATAGGTTTCATCCTGCACGACACAGGACTTGTAGCGCCCATCCCATAGTGGTCCCGTACGATGGTGGCGCCAGTTGATGTAGTGTGCGTAGTCTTGCCCCAAGGCTTTCATCATGCGCGAGACGGCCAAAACACTACCTGCGGAGAGCAGTAAATGCACATGATTCGTCATCAGGACATAGGCATGCAGGACACAGCTTTGCGCATGTGAGTGCCGCTGCAGTTGCTGCAAATACCAAAGAAAATCAGACGGTTCAAAAAAACAGATTTGCTTGTCCGCCCCACGCTGCACCACATGCAAGGGCATTCCAGGCATAAACAAACGCTGGACGCGGGCCATGATCGCTCTCCCGTCAAGGAAAGCTCCAGCGTGACAGGCTTAGCAAGACTAAGCCTGCGTCACCGCAAACTACCCCTCCCCCGGCGCCGGATACGTCACTTCCAGCAATTCCAGTTCCTGCTCGCCCAGCGGCGTGTTGAGGGTGATCACGTCGCCTTCGCGCGCCTTGGTGATGGTGCGCGCCATGGGCGAGACCCAGCTGATCTTGCCGTTCAGGGGGTCGAATTCGTCGATGCCGACGATGGTGATGGTGTGCGTTTCGCCGTCGCTGGTGCGGTAGGTTACCGTGGCGCCGAAAAATACCTGGTCGTTGCCATGGTGCACGCTGGGGTCGACGATGGCGGCCAGGTCCATGCGCTTGGTGAGGAAGCGGATGCGGCGGTCGATTTCGCGCAGCCGGCGCTTGCCGTAGATATAGTCGCCATTTTCCGAACGGTCGCCATTCGACGCCGCCCAATGGACGATGCGCACCACTTCCGGACGATCGACGTCGATCAGCTGCAGCAGCTCTTCCTTGATGCGCTGGTAGCCGGCCGGCGTGATGTAGTTCTTGGCGCCGGCGGGAATGGCCAGCGCCAGCGCGGCCGCTTCTTCATCGTCGTCGTTATCGGATTCTTTTACAAAGGCTTTATTCATCCGCCTATTGTAGCCCCGTCAAGGACTGCCGGACACACCGATTTATCGTATCATCGAGGCAATGGCAGCCATACTGGAGCGCCACACGGAGACGGATGAAAAAATTCTACAGAGTCAGGCGCTGGCTGTTCGCGCCGCTGGTCTACCTGGCCGCCATCTGCCTGCTGATCGAGGAATGGCTGTGGGCGACGGGCGCGCGCATCATGCAGGTGGTGTCGCAATTTCCGCCCCTGCATGCGCTCGAAGCGTGGATCAAGCGCCTGCCGCCGTACTGGGCGCTGGCCATCTTCGTGCTGCCGGCCGTGCTGCTGTTTCCCGTCAAGCTGCTGGCCCTGCTGGCGATCGCGCGCGGCCATGCGTTTTCCGGCATCGGCGTGATCGTCATCGCCAAGCTGGGCGGCGCGGCCGCCGTCGCGCGCCTGTATTCGCTGACGCGCCCCACCCTGCTCAGTTTGCCGTGGTTTGCGCGCTGGCATGGCCTGTTCATGGAAACCAAGGACCGCTGGATCGCCCGCCTGCGCGCCACGCGTCCGTGGCGCCGCGTCAGCCGCCTGTCGGCCGCGCTGGGCCGCGCCCGCCGCGCCTGGTGGCAGCGCTTGCGCAAGGGCACGCCAGGGCGCCATAATTCCCGCCCAGCAAGAGTGCTGCGCCGCTTTGCCGCCTTCTGGCGCGCCCGCCGCTGATGAAGAAAGGCAACTCCATGCACGACACTCCCCGGCTGGCCGCCGCCCTGCGCGCGGCGGCGCCGGAAATCTACCTGTACGATGCGGCCAGCTTGCAATTGCTGGACGCCAACGATGCCGCCTGCCACAACTTGCAGTATGCGCGCAAGGAATTACTGGCGATGACGCCCTTCACGCTGGCGCCGCAGCTCGACGCGCAGCAGCTGGCCGCCGTGCTGGCCACCCTGGACGACAGCATCGGCGCGCAAGCCCGGCTGCACGTGCAGCAGCGCCGCCGCGACGGCAGCCTGTATTCGCTCAGCCTGCACCTGTCGCGCGCCCAGCGCCAGGGGCGCGCCCTGCTGCTGGCCGAGGGCGAAGACTTGCGCACGCCGCAGGCGACGGCCGCCGCCCTGGCGCAAGTGCAATCGCGCTTCAACGCCATCGTCTCGAATACGCCGGGCCTCGTGTACCAGTTCTGCCTGCATGCGGATGGACGGGCGTCCTTTGCCTACCTGAGCGACGGCTGCCAGGCCCTGCTGGGCCTGAGCCCGGCACAGCTGCACGCGCGCCCGGAACTGTTTTACCAGTTGATCCTGGCCGACGACCGTGCCTCGTATCTGGAATCGATGCAGGCCTCAAAAAACGCCTTGTGGAGCTGGAACTGGGAAGGCCGCATCTGGATCGATGCCTGGAAGGACGTCAAATGGATCAACCTGCGTTCCACGCCGCGCGCGCTGGCCGACGGCACGGTGCAGTGGGAAGGCATCATGACGAATATCACGGAAAGCCGGCTGGAACAGATCGAAGTACGCCAGTCGCGCGCCCGCCTGGCCGAGCTGACGGCGCATATCGACAAGGTCAAGGAACATGAACGCACGCGCCTGGCGCGCGAACTGCACGATGACCTGGGCGGCAATTTGACGGCGATCAAGATGGCGCTGGCCATGCTGGCGCGCCGCCTGCCGCCGGACGACACGCTGCTGCAGGAAAAGGCCGATTATGTCGATGCCCTGGTCGACCGCAGCATCGACGCCGTGCACCGCATTTCGCTGGACTTGCGCCCCTCCATGCTGGACCTGGGCCTGGTCGCCGCGCTGGACTGGCAAGTCAAGGAATTCGCGCGCCAGGCCGGCATCGAATGCCAGTTCATTTCCAACCGCCAGCACATCGAACTGGAACTGGACCAGGCGACCAGCCTGTTCCGCATCGCCCAGGAGGCGCTGACGAATATCGCCAAGCATGCGCAGGCGAGCAAGGTCAGCGTGCGCCTGGCCCGGCAGCGCCAGCATATCAGCCTGACCATCGCCGACAATGGCGTCGGCATGCGCCTGTCCGACCGCGCCAAGCCGCAGTCGTTCGGCATCCGCGGCATGGCCGAACGGGCCAGCGCGCTGGGCGGCAGCCTGAGCCTGATGGATGGGCCGGACGGCGGCACCATCCTGCGCATAAAAATCCGGCTGGCCACGCCGCGAGAGGCGATAATAGCGGCTGCAGCCAGCGCACCAGCGCAAAGCGGATCGCCATAAGGCCACAGGGCCGCCGCAGGGCGCAGGGATTCAGATAGGAAACAACGCAGTCATGAAAGAAAAAGCCACCATCCGGGTATTCATCGCCGACGATCACGCGATCGTGCGCGAAGGCTTGAAGCAAATCCTCGCCGACACGAAAGACATCATCGTGGCCGGCGAGGCTGAAAATGGCCACGACGCCATCAAACTGTTCCGCGGCTCGAAGTGCCAGGTATTGCTGCTCGACATCTCCCTGCCCGACCGCAGCGGCATCGAGGTGCTCAAGCAGATCAAGAAGGAAAAGCCGGAACTGGCCGTGCTGATGCTCTCCATGCACCGCGAAGACCAGTACGCCATCCGTTCGCTCAAGGCCGGCGCGGCCGGCTACCTGACGAAACAGAGCGCGCCGCGCGAACTGGTCACGGCCATCCGCCAGGTGGCGCAAGGCTTGAAATACATCAGCGCCTCGCTGGCGCAGGAACTGGCCAACACGGTGGGCGAAGACCACGAAACGGCCTTGCACGACACCTTGTCGGACCGCGAATACCAGACCCTGGTCATGATTGCCTCGGGCAAGGCGGTGGGTGCCATCGCCGAAGAGCTCAAATTGTCCGTGAAAACCGTCAGCGAATACCGCGCCCGTTTGCTGGTCAAGATGAAACTCAAGAACAGCGCGGAACTGACGCATTACGCCATCCGCAACCAGCTGGTCGATTGACGGCAAAGCGGCATGCCCGCTGGCATCGGGCGAATTGACAGGACTTCTCCTTGCTTCTCGCACAATAAGTTCTTTGCCAACTCGCATATCATGAGGATAATGAGAAATATCTGAAAAGGCTGTGCCTACATGTCCAGTAAATTGCCATCTTCACCAGCAGGCGCTCCCGCTGGCGCCACGAATACCGCCGCCGCTGCGGCGATGAACCCGGCCGATATCGCCCGCGAAGCGTTTCGCCGCCTGGCCACGCGCCGCATCGCCCCCACGCCGAGCGCCTACCGCGACATCTACAATGAAATCGCGGGCATCAGCGAAGCGGCGGACAGCCCTGCCGCGCCGGCCGCCGTGCTGGCCGCCAGCGCACCCACGGAGAGCGGCGCGGAAAACGTCCTGACGCAATTCGCCGCCAAGATGAGCGAATCGGCGGGCGAACTGGGCGACTTTGGCAAGCGTTTCCAGCGCGCCCTGAAAGCGCGCGACTGGGATGGCTATGCACGTACCCTGGCGCAACTGGCCGAGAAACAGGTCAAGAAAAGCGGCGGCATCGAATTGCCGCCCCTGCCGGACGGCGAACAGACGCGCACCCTGCGTGAATTGCTCAGCCGAACCCTCGGCTTTGCGGTCGCCACCTTGCTGACGGGCACGCCCGCGTTGGTGGAAGAGGCAGAGTCCCTGGGCGCGGCCATCAAGCAGGCGCATACGGAAGAAGCGCTGAACGAAGCGGCCCTGCGCCTGAAGCAGCTGTGCTACCAGATCGAACTGAAAAGCGGCGACACGGCCGAGCAGCAGGAACTGCTGCTGCGCCTGTTCAAGTTGCTGCTCGACAACGTCAGCCAGTTGCTGGACGACGACAGCTGGCTGCGCGGCCAGGTCGATGCCGTGCAAAACCTGATCGCCGGTCCGCTCGACCAGCGCGCGCTGGAAGACGCCACGCGCAGCCTGAAGGAAGTCATCTACAAGCAAAGCCAGCTCAAGCACAGCCTGTCCGACGTCAAGCTGACCGTCAAGAACATGATGATGACCTTCATCGACCGCCTGGGGCAAGTGGCGGCCAGCACGGGCGACTTCCATGAAAAGATCGGCGGCTATTCGGAAAAGATCAGCCAGGCGGAAAATATCAGCGAATTGAACAGCGTTCTCGACGAAGTCTTGCGCGAAACGCGCATGGTGCAGAACGAGGCCTTGCGCGCACGCGACAAGATGGTGCTGGCGCGCCAGGAAGTGCAGGACGCGGAACAGCGCATCCACACGCTGGAAGCGAAGCTCCAGCATATGAGCGAACTGGTGCGGGAAGACCAGCTGACCGGCAGCCTGAACCGCCGCGGCCTCGACGATGTGTTCGAGCGCGAGACGGCCCGCTCCGACCGCCGCGGCACGCCGCTGTGCATCGCCATGCTGGACCTGGACGACTTCAAGCGCCTGAACGACACCTATGGCCACCTGGCCGGCGATGCCGCGCTGAAGCACTTGGTGAAAATCGTCAAGGAAACCCTGCGCTCGATGGACGTCATCGCCCGCTTCGGCGGCGAGGAATTCCTCATCCTGCTGCCGGAAACCACGGTCGAGGCGGCTTCATCGACGATGACGCGCCTGCAGCGCGAACTGACCCGGCATTTCTTCCTGCACGACAACGAAAAAGTCTTGATCACCTTCTCCGCCGGAGTGGCCCTGCGCCTGCCCAACGAAGACCAGGCCGAACTGGTCAAGCGCGCCGACCGCGCCATGTACCAGGCCAAGCAGACGGGCAAGAATCGGGTGGTGGTGGCTGACTGAGCCACCTCTCACGGCAGCCGCCAATAAAAATGCCGCTCATCGAGCGGCATTTTTGCATTCCGGCGCCAGCTGGGCACCTGGCGGGAGCATCAGCGGTAAGGATGCTCGTCGGCAAAGAAATCGATCAAGCCACCCTCGTGCTCGATCAGGATGGACTTGGCGATAATGCCCTCGCGCGCCATTTCGGCCGCGATATCGCGCGCGCGCCACTGCGTGGGGATGATGACCACGTCGACTGGCGCTGTTTTCAGCACGTCGCGGTAGACGATTTCCTGGCCCAGGCCCGGCACGAAGGTGCCGGCCTTGTCCGGATCGGAATCGACCACCAGCGGGAAGCGCTGCGCGTCGGCGCCGAACTGGTGCATGAAGGCGGCGGCTTTGCCCGTACCGCCCCAGATGGCCACGCGCTGACCACTGGCGGCCAATGAATCGAGCTGGGCGGCAATAGTCTTGCGGCTGCGCTGGGCGGCAAGGGCAAACGCATTGCTGTGGCGCGCCTGGTCGCGCAGCGCCTTGGGAATCTGCAGGCGCACCAGCGCATACACGACTTCGCCATCATAGCCATGCGCCAGTTGCACCACCTCGCCTGCGCGCTGCATCAGGGTGCGGAACGATTCCGTCGTGAAGTGCGACATGTGTTCATAAAAAAAATCGGCCAGGCGGCCTGTGGCGAAGACCCGGTCGATGCACGGCACTTCGGCAAACAGCCAGCACGGCTTGTCCGAGCGCGAAGCCGCCCACGCCATCTGCTCGACCAGCGAGGCAGGATCGGTCAAGTGCTCCAGCACATGGCGGATCACCAGCGCATCGGGCGCGAATTCGGGCACGTCCTGCAACGGCTGGAAATAACGCGCGTGAAACTCCACGCCACGGCCCGTTTCCGGCGTGGCATTCGGGTCGAAGCCGATGAAACGCCCCTGCTCGCTGCGGGCATCGGCCAGCGCGCGCACGAAATGACCTTCGCCGCAACCGATGTCGATCACCGTCGGCGAGGCTGGCAATTGGGCCAGCAGCACGTCGCGCGTATCGGCCAGGTGGCCTTTCCAGATGCCGCCCTTGTTGAACATGCGGTTAGGATTGTTTTGGTAGGGAATGGCGTCATAGGAAAACGCGCGGTTCCATACGTGGGTGCACTGCGGGCACTGCACGAAATCGTGTGGCTGCACGGCCATTGCCTGCGCTTCGGCCGTACTGGCCGGCCAGCCCAGAGTGGCCAGCGCCTGCTGGCCGCCGTCGAAAAACGCTGCCGCCACCGTGTGGGCACAGACCGGGCACTCTGCCGGGAGCAATTGCTGTTTCATGCGAAGATCACTTTCTTGAAATAGGCAATAGTTTCTTTCAAACCATCATGCAGGCTCACCGTCGGCTCCCATTCCAGGGCGGCGCGCGCCTTGGCGATGTCGGGCTGGCGGCGCACGGGATCGTCGGCCGGCAAGGGACGGAAGACCAGCTCGCTTTTCGATTCCGTCAGGCGCAGCACCAGCTCGGCCAGTTCGCGGATGGTGAATTCGGCGGGATTGCCCAGGTTCATGGGGCCGATTTCCTGCGTCTGGTTCATCATGCGCACCATGCCTTCGATCAAGTCATCGACATAGCAGAACGAGCGCGTCTGCTGGCCGTCGCCGTACAGGGTAATCGGATCGCCGCGCAGCGCCTGCACGATGAAGTTGCTGACCACGCGGCCATCGTTCGGATGCATGCGCGGGCCGTAGGTATTAAAGATGCGCACGACGCGGATATCCACGGCCGACTGGCGGTGGTAATCGAAGAACAGGGTTTCTGCGCAACGCTTGCCCTCATCGTAGCAGGCGCGCGGGCCGATCGGATTGACGTGGCCCCAGTAATCCTCGCGTTGCGGATGCACTTGCGGGTCGCCATAGACTTCCGAGGTGGACGCCTGCAGGATGCGCGCGCGCTTGCGCTTGGCCAGACCCAGCATGTTGATGGCGCCCAGCACCGAGGTCTTGGTGGTCGAGGTGGGATCATTCTGGTAATGCACGGGGCTGGCCGGGCACGCCAGGTTATAGATGCGGTCGACTTCCACGTACAGCGGCAGCCAGACGTCGTGGCGCAGCAGCTCGAAGCGCTTGTGCCCCAGCAAGTGGCGGATATTGTCCTTGCTGCCCGTGTAGAAATTATCCACACACAACACATCGTGGCCATCGGCGATCATGCGGTCGCACAAGTGCGAACCGAGGAAGCCGGCACCGCCGGTAATCAGGGTGGTACGGGCCATCATTGTTCTCCTGCGTTATCAATCACAGCCATCCGCGCCCGCCACATGCCCCACATGGCGTCTTCGAAATGGCGCGCAAAACGGGGCGCATCGTACAGGGGCGAGGCCAGTACCTGGGCGCGCAAGCCGGCGCGCAGGGCCGCCAGCTGCGCCAGGTCTCCGGCTTTCCGGGCCGCGATGGCCACATATTCCTCGTCGTCCGCGGCGACCCAGTCCGGCAAACCCGCATTGTGCAGTACCGACTCTCCTAAATGCGACAGGAAACTTTTGCCGCAGCGCGTGACGATGGGCAAGCCCATCCATAGTGCTTCCATGCTGGTGGTGCCACCCGGATACGGGAAGGGATCGAGCACGATGTCGGCTTGCTGGTAGGCGGCCAGCAGTTCGTCGCGCGGCAAAGCGCCCTCCAGGCGCAGGCGGTCGGCGCCTATGCCATGGGCGGCAAAACGGGCAATAGTACGGCTGCGTACGGCGGCGTCACTCAATTGCAGCGCTCTCAGAAACAGTCGGGAACCGGGCACGGCATGCAAGATCCTGGCCCACACGGCCACCACGCCATCATTCATCTTGTTCAGTTTATTGAAGCAGGCAAACGTGACAAAGCCGTTTTCCAGGGCGGGCAAGGGGCTGACGGAAATATCAAAGTCTGGCGGAGTGAAGCACAAATAGCTGTCCGGCATATGCCACAGCGTTTCCGTGAACGCCCCGCTCTCTTCCAGCGGCGCGACAAAGCGGTCGCCCAGCAAATAATCCATCTGCTGCACGCCCGTGGTGGCGAAATAGCCGAGCCAGGTGGTCTGCACGGGAGCGGGCCGCCAGGCAAACAACGGCAACCGGTTATCGGCCGTATGGCCAGACAGGTCGAGCAAGACATGCACGCCATCGGCTTCGATCATTTTCGCGGCCTCCTCGTCTGTCTTGTTGACAATGGGACGCCAGGCGGAAAAATGCGGAGCGATGCGGTCCGTCAAGTCATCCACCTTGATCACGGTCGGATAGGCAATCAGTTCGACTCGCCGCGTGTTCAGCGATGCCAGCATGCTTTCCAGGAAATATCCGACTGGATGCTTGCGTAAGTCGCCCGAGACGATGCCGATGCGCAAGCGCACGGCATCGCGCCGGCAGGACCAGCTTTCGAAAGGCTTGGCGGCACTGGACGCCACCGCTTTGCCGTACCGCCTGGCTTCGGCCAGGTGGCGGCCTGTGGCGCTCGTGGCGCTGTAACTTTGCAGCATCAGCAAGTTGCTATGGGCACTGAAAAACTCGGGCATCATGGTGATCGCCCGGCGATAGCTGAGCTCCGCCGGGCCGAGCCGCCCCAATTCCTGCAGAACTAGCCCCATATTGTTCTGCACTTCCACATCGCGCGGCAATAGCCGGATAGCCTTTTGTATGCACGGCAACGCGGAGCGGAGCTGCCCCTGCATCAACAAGGCCAGTCCCAGCATCTTCCAGGCCACGCCGTCATTCGCCTTGCGGCGCGTCAGCGCGCGCGCCTCACGTTCCAGCTCAGCATAGCGTTGCTGATCGAATAGCACATTCATGTGGGCATTGGGCTGTTGGTCGGACTCGGACGGGGTCCTTGCCGGCGTCGATTGCATTGCTGCCCCATCGGGTATGCCATTCATGCCCAAAAGCAATGCCTGTTGCAAGCGGTCCGCGTCCAGGCTATCGAGCCCGTGCTTGCGCCCCAGCGCCAGCATTTGCTGTGCCGTTTCATGCTGGCCAGACAGGATCAACGCTTCAATATAGTCGAGCCAGCTCGTGGATTGATCAGGTTGCGCCGCGAGTACGACAGCAAAGCAAGGCACAGCAGCGGCCGCGTCGCCAACCCGCATCGACAACAAGCCAAGTTGACGATTGGCAAATGGCTCCTGCGGCGCCAGTTCGAGTACCGCCAGGAACAGTTGTGCGGCAAGGTCCAGCTCGTTGTCACGCAAATGCTGCTGCGCCATGTCCAGCGCCGCATTGATGGCCTGTGTTACCTCTTGTGACAGCGGCGCGGCGGCGGAGCTGTTTGCGTCCATATCAGTCGTTATCATAAAAGCTCGAAGTTAGGCCAGATCGCGCTGCCACGACAACCACGGCAGGCGGAATGTGCGATTTGGTAACAATATTACCAGCTACGCCTTGCGCCAAGACGAGGAGTATGAGGGGAAAGGGGGGGCTTATAGATGCTTTGCAGAATGATGAGGAAGGCCCTCATGACTCCTGTGCACGTAAAGCAGCCGCCCCAAATACTGAAAATAAAAAATTTTCCACCCTCAAGTTTTTCCCGCCCCTGTCGTCTAACGTGCCGCGGAACGGAAAAATAAGGGTAAAAAAATAAAATAAAGAATGTTTTTCCCTATCAACTTTTTCAGGCAGCCACCGATAAACATTACAACGGCGGTTTGATTGCTTCAAAGTACAGAGGCAGACCAACGTGACTAGCACATAGCGCAATGTAGTACCTGTCTGGAGAATTAAAATGGCTGCAGTAATTAACACCAACATCGCTTCCCTGAACTCGCAACGCAACCTGTCGACCTCGCAATCGGCCTTGAGCACCTCGCTGCAACGCCTGTCCTCCGGCCTGCGTATTAACAGCGCCAAAGACGATGCCGCCGGCCTGTCGATTTCCGACCGCATGACGTCGCAAATCAACGGCATGACGCAAGCCACCCGCAACGCCAATGACGGCGTGTCGCTGGCGCAAACGGCTGAGGGCGCACTGTCGAGCTCGGGCGACATCCTGCAACGCATCCGCCAACTGGCCGTGCAATCGTCGAACGCCACCAACTCGGCCAGCGACCGTCAAGCGCTGCAAACTGAAGTCGGCCAGCTGAATTCGGAACTGAACCGTATCGCTACCACCACCTCGTTCAACGGCCAGGCTTTGCTGGACGGCACGATGGGTACGGCCAACTTCCAGGTCGGCGCCGATGCCAACCAACTGATTTCGGCCAATGGCGCGAACTTCCTGACCAGCACCTACGGTAACAACCGCGTGGAAAATGCTGCAGTCCAAGCCGGCACGGTCAGCAAAGCCGCCGCTGGTGCCCTGGCAATTTCGGGCAAGTTTGGCGCCGCAACCGTTGCCACCGCAACCACTTCGTCGGCCAAGTCGATCGCTGCCGCCGTGAATGCCAAAACTGCCAATACCGGCGTAACGGCTGACGCGCGTACCGACGCTAACCTGACGTTGGGCGTGGAAGCATATTCCTTCAAGATCAATTCGGATAACTCAGCCGCAGCGGACGCCGTCACCGTATCGTTCGCCGTCACTGGCACTGCCGGTACAGCTGCCGACTTCGCCGCTGGCATCAACGCAATCAATGCGCAAACGGCCAAAACCGGCGTGACTGCCCAGTACGATGCTTCGCAAGGCGGCATCAAACTGAGCAACGCAAGTGGCGCAGACATCCAGATCACCAACACGCAAACCAATACGGTATTGAGCGTGGGCACCTATGATGAAAAAGGTGTCAAGCTGGCGTCGCCGCAAACAGTTGCGGCGTCGACTGCATCGGCAGTTGCCAACGGCCGCGTCACCTTCGACGGCGACAGCAGCTTCTCGGTCAGCGAAACAACCGCAACTGGCTTGGGCCTGTCGGGTGCAGCTGCAGGCGTGAACAAGGGCTCGACCCTGAAAGCAGTGTCCACCCTGGATGTGACGACCTTTGATGGCGCCCAGCTGGCACTGAAGATCACGGATGCCGCCTTGTCCACGGTCAACAGCCAACGCGCACAGTACGGCGCTTTGCAATCGCGCTTCTCCTCGGCGATCAGCAACCTGCAATCGACGACGGAAAACCTGTCCGCCTCGCGCAGCCGTATCGTCGATACCGACTTTGCTGCAGAAACGGCCAGCCTGACCCGTGGCCAGATCCTGCAACAAGCTGGTACCGCCATGCTGGCACAAGCGAACTCGCTGCCAAACGGCGTGCTGAGCCTGCTGCGCGGCTAATCTTCGATTAGCAACGCCACATCGCTGGACTCAGGTTCCCCTGCCGGATTTCTTCGGCAGGGGAATTTTCACTAGGGGAGCAACATGACTATCGACACCATCGCTGCCGCCTCCGCAGCGCGCATCGACAAGAACTACCCATCCGCGGAACCGGCCACCGCCCGCCCGCAGGCGGCACGCAACGCGAACACCGGCATCGACGCGACGACCAACAAAGCCAAGGAACCGAGCCGCGAAGAGTTGGACCAGGCCGTTTCGGAATTGAACCAGTCGCCACAGGTCAAGACCCAGGGCTTGCAATTTTCCATTGACGAAGACAGCCAGCGTACCGTGGTCAAAGTGATTGACCAGGAAACGCAGGAAGTCCTGCGCCAGATTCCCACCCGGGAAGCACTGGAAATCGCCAAGTCATTTGCCTCGGCAAAAGGTCAGCTGATCAGCCAGAGCGTCTAGGCCCATGCCGACAGCAAGCGCAGAACTAATGCAGTATCGCAACATAGCAAGGAAAGCGCGAGCCAGGGCCAGCCAGATAAGCTCCGGTCTGGCCCTGCCTTTTATCATGCTATTCATGCAACATTCCTCCGCATTTCCCGCCTGACTTTTCCGCAAATAGGAAACAGCGCCATAAAAGCCCCTCTCAAGTCCTGATTAATTCTGCCGATAACAGCTTATATTAGTGTTTTCCTAGGAGCAGACAGTGGCCATCGCACCAACCTTATCCTCTCCGGGCATCGGCAACAGCATCCTGGACGTGAACTCCATCATCGAAAAGCTGATGACCGCCGAATCGGCGCCCTTGGCAGGCTATGACAAGAAAACCGCTTCCTACCAGGCCAAGCTGAGTGCGCTGGGCACCCTGAGCGGCGCCGTGGGTGCCTTCCAGACGTCGCTATCGGGACTGAGCAACAGTAACAATTTCCGCGCCGTCTCGGCAATGCCTGGTGACCCGCTGGTATTTACGGCCACGGCCGGCGCCAAGGCCGTGGCCGGCAACTACAATATCAATGTCAGCCAGCTGGCGCAATCGCAAACCTTGACCTCGGCCGGCTACGCCAGCAAGATTTCCACCATCGGCTCGGGCGCCAAGACGACCATTTCCTTCCAGCTCGGTAAAGTTGCCGGCGGCACCTTCGGCATGAACGGCACGGCGCTCAGCGGAGCGACTTTGCAAAATGGCATCAGCAACGGCTCTTTGACACTGAATGGCACGGCCATTCCCACGGATAGCACGATCAAGAGCGCGCGCGCGCTGGCCGAAGCCATCAATGCCAAGAGCAGCACCACGGGCGTGACGGCCACGGCACAGCCGGCCGCCAGCAGCGCCACCCTGTTCGCCGGCTATGGCAATGTTGCCACCGGTGCCGATGGCACCTATGCGCTGTCCGTCGGCGGCATCAATATCGTTACGCAAGGCAATGGCGTGGGTGCCGGCGCCGGCATCACTGGCGCCTCGCTCGACACCACCCTGGCCGGCCCGAACGCCATCTCGAATGCGCTGGCCGATGCCAATATCACCGTCACCGGCAAGGCTGCCGACGGCACCTTGCAATTTACGCGCGCCGACGGCACGAACATCCAGATCGAAGAAGTCGTCACGGGCGACGTCAAGGGCGGTATCGGCCATGCGTCCACGGCCACCAACACGGGCTTTAACGTCACCGTCGCCAGCTCCATCACGCTCAGCTCGACCAATGGCAGCCCCATCACGGTTGCCGGCAGCAATCCGGCCGCCGCCGGACTGACGGCCGGCACGGGCGGCGCCTATATAGGCAGCGGCTTTACCCAGGATGCCACGCAGGCGACCGGCACGGTGGTCATCGATTCCACGAACAACTCGCTGCAAGGCATCCGCGACGCCATCAACAATGCGGGTCTGGGCGTGACCGCCAGCATCGTTTCCGACGGCACGGACAAGCCGCACCATCTTGTGCTGAGTTCGTCAAAGTCCGGTGCCAATTCAAGCATGAAGATTTCACTCAGCGGCAGCGATGGCCAGCCGGCCGACAGCGCGCTGAGCGATTTGCTGTCCTACGACGCGTCGGGCACGCAAAACCTGAAACAGAACAGCGCCGCGCAAAACACCATGCTCAGCGTCAATGGCATTCCCATCACGAACAGTTCGAACAGCATCGACAGCGCCATCGAAGGCGTCACCTTGAACGTGCTGAAAGTGGGCAGCAGCTCCTTGTCCGTTTCCAAGGATACGTCGACGGTGAAGACCAGCGTCACCGCCTTCGTCAAGGCGTACAACGACTTGAACGCGTCGATCGCCAAGATGACGTCCTACAATGCGGAAACCAAGCAGGCCGGCGTCATGCTGGGCGATTCGACCACACAATCGATCCAGTCCCAGCTGCGCAAGCAGCTGAGCACCTCGATCAGTGGTCTGGCCGGCAACCTGAAGACCCTGGACCAGGTTGGCATTACCTTCCAGAAAGACGGCAGCCTGGTGCTGGACTCGGCCGTGCTGGACAAGGCCATCAGCGCCAATTTCTCGGACGTGGCCGGCCTCTTCTCCGCACTGGGGAAAACCACGGACAGCAACGTCAGCTTCACCAGTTCGACGGCCGCCACCAAGCCTGGCACGTACGCGCTGAACATCACCAACATGGCCAGCCAGGGCACCCTGAACGGCGCTCTGACCTTGCCAGCATCGACGACGATCGCCAGCGACACCACCTGGAGCGTCACCCTGAACGACACGGACCCTGCGGCGGCCAAGAATACGGCCACCGTGACCATTCCTGCCGGTAACTATACGCCCGCCCAGCTGGCCGGCATGATCCAGTCGTCGATCAATGGCGTGAAGACCTTCAGTGAAAACGGCGGATCGGTGACGGCATCGATCGACGGCAGCGGCCGCCTGGTGGTGGCGTCGGCCCGTTACGGCTCCGTCTCCAACCTGGCCGTGGCCAGCGTCACCGGCACGGGCGTGGAATCGCTGATCGGCGCCGGCGTCACGCCTACCAAGGGGACGGACGTGGCCGGCACCATCGGCGGCCAGCCCGTCATCGGTTCGGGCCAGACCCTGACAGGCGCGCCCGGTTCGCCGGCCGACGGCCTGAAGGTCGAAGTGACGGGCGGCGGCCTGGGCGACCGGGGCACGGTGAGCTTTTCGCAAGGCTATGCCTACCAGCTGAACAACATGGCCGCCTCCTTCCTTGGCACGGACGGCCTCATCACGGGCCGCACCACGGGCATCAATAACAGCATCAAGGATGTGGCCGACCAGCGCCAGCGCTTTGCCGACAAGCTCAATACCATCGAGGCGCGCTACCGCGCCCAGTATTCGCGCCTGGACGTGACGCTGAGCAAATTGACGTCCACGCAAACTTATTTGACCCAGCAGCTGGCCTCCATCGCCGCCAACCGCTAAGCCCAACCATCAGGAGAACATATGTTTGGAACCCAACAACGCGGCGTCAACGCCTATGCCAAGGTCGGCCTGGAAACGGGTATCGTTTCGGCCTCGCCGCACAAGCTGATCGTGATGCTGTACGACGGCGCCCTGGTGGCCGTGCTCAGCGCGCAGATGCACATGAAATCGGGCAATATCCCGGAAAAAGGCAAGACCATCTCGAAAGCCATCCAGATCATCGACAATGGCTTGCGCGCCAGCCTGGACAAGGAAGCGGGCGGCCAGATCGCCGAAGGCCTCGACGCCCTGTATGAATACATGAGCGCGCGCCTGCTGACGGCCAACCTGAACAACGATGTCACCCTGCTGGAAGAAGTGCAGCGCCTGCTGACCGACTTGCGTGAAACCTGGAACGCCATTGGTTCCACGCCCGCCGCCATCCCCGGCGCCGATCTGAAACGTATGCCCAGCCTTGCGAGCGCCTGATCCATGATGACCCATCAAGAAGTCCTGACCACCTACGAAGCCATGCAGACCCTGACGGGCCGGATGGTGACCGCCGCCGGCAACGCCGACTGGGACCAGCTCGAAGCGCTGGAGCAGCAAGTGAGCGCGCATGTGGCGGCGCTGAAGGCGAATGAAGCAAAAGTCGTGCTGGAGACCGCCGGCCGCCAGCGCAAGGTCGCCCTGATCAAGCAGATCCTCGAAGACGACCGCAAGATCCGCGACCTGACCATGCCGTGGATGGCGCAATTGTCCAAGCTGATCAACAGCACCGGCACCGAGCGGCGCCTGGCCAACGCCTACGGCGTCTAAACGCCCACGGGGCAAGGTCACCTATCATGTTGCCGAAGATGGATGCGATCGGCATGACGCCCTTGACCCCGGTCAAGGGGACTCGCCCGGCCGATGCCGTCGCCGACCCGCGCCAGGCCGAGTTCCAGCGCTCGCTGCAGGGACTGATCGGCAAATCCATGCAGGGCCAGGTGCTGGCCCGCATGGGCGACGGCAGTTTCCTCGTGCGCGTGGCCGGTACGCCGGCCCGCATGCAGCTGCCCGCCGGCGCCCAGCTGGGCACGGAAATTCCCCTGACCTTGATCGGCATCAATCCCCGCCCCTCTTTTCAAATCGGCAACAACCGCGACCAGCCCGCCAGCGCCCTGCTGACGTATGCGGACGCGGAGGCCGAACCCGACGCAGCCGAGGCACGCGGCCCCCAGGCCGGGGCCGCCCAGGCAGGCACGCGCGCCAGCAGCACGGCCGCCACCCTGCTCAGCCGTGCACCGCTGACGCCGGCCAATCTGCTGCCCGCGCTGGCCAGCGATACGCCCGCGCCGGAACTGAGCTCCACCGCGCGCGCCATCAGCACGGTGCTGAGCCAGGCGGAAAGCGTGCCTGGCGCGCCCCTGGCGCTGGTCGGCAAAACGCCGCTGATGGCCGCGCCGGGCGCCGATCCCGCCCAGGTGGCGCAAAAGCTGCGCGACACGGTCGGCAGCAGCGGCCTGTTCTATGAATCGCATGTGGCCGAATGGGCCGAAGGCAAGCGGCCGCTGGCGTCGCTGCTGCTGGAGCCGCAGATGCAGAAAGCCCCGCAAGGCGAGACGGCCAGGACGGGCACCGACCTGGCTTCGGCGCAACTGATCAATTTGCAGCTGCATACGCACGAACAGGCGCGCGTGCAGTGGCAGGGCGAAGCCTGGCCCGGCCAGAAGATGCAGTGGGATATCAGCAAGGATGCGCCGCAAGGCCAGCAGCACGAGGGTCGCGATGGCGACGAGGAAGCGACGGCCTGGCGCAGCAATGTGCGCTTCCAGTTTCCCCTGCTGGGCGACCTGGCCGCGCATGTGGTCTTGCAGGGCGGCAGAGTATCCATCCAGCTGCAGGCCGGCAGCGAAGGCAGCGCCGACACCCTGCGCCAGCATGCGGCGCGGCTGGAAGCGTCGCTCGACGCGGCCGGATGGCCGTTGTCATCGTTGACGATCGCCGGCAAGCCGGAGGCGGCGGCTGGAGAAGACGATGCTTGACGACACCAAGCGCAAGGTGCCGCAGACGGCCGTCGCGCTCGCCTACCAGAGCGGCACGCCGGCGCCCAAGGTGGTGGCCAAGGGCAGCGGCCTGATCGCGGACCAGATCATCAGCACGGCGCGCGAACACGGCGTCTTCGTGCATGAATCGAAGGAATTGGTGGCCTTGCTGATGGATGTCGACCTGGACCGCCAGATTCCGCCCGGCCTGTATCGGGCGATTGCGGAACTGCTGGCCTGGTTATATCATATTGAATCTGCGAATGGCGGGCCCATCCCGCCGCCGCCCGACACCAGCATCAACCTCACCGATACATAGACAGGCATCAATGCAAGCACATATTATGGATTCCGGCCTCGAAAACTGGCATGATTTTGAAGTGGAATCGCGGCGGGAAATCATCGCCTTGCTGCGCGGCATCAGCGAAAAGAACCAGCTGATCCGCATGCTGATCCACGGTGAATCCGATGTGTGCGTCACGTCCATCCTGGAAGTCGATGCCGACCACAACACCGTCATCCTCGACCGCTCCGTGAACGCCGACCAGAACCGGCGCATGGTGGCCGCCACCGGCATTTCGTTTGAAACCTCGCTCGACAAGATCCGCATCCTGTTTGCCAGCGCCCTGGTGGAAGAGTGCAATTACGGCGGCACGCCCGCCTTGAAAATTGCCATCCCGGAAACATTGATCCGCTTGCAGCGGCGCGAGTATTACCGCATGATGACGCCCGTGAGCAATCCCGTGCGCGTTTCGATTCCCCTGCCGCCCTCGCTGGGCGGCGCCGACACCCTGTTTCCGCTGGCCGACATCAGCTGCGGCGGCATCGCCATCCTCGACAATAAATTGATGCTGGGCGAAACCATCGGCCGGGACTATCCGGGCTGCCGCATCGACTTGCCCGACGTCGGTATCGTCACCGCGACTTTACAAATTCGCAACTCGCTGGACATGACCCTGCTGAACAACAAGCTGAACCGCCGCCTGGGCTGCCAGTTCGTCGACCTGCCACGCAGCATGCTGGCGCACGTGCAGCGCTATATCACGCGGCTGGAGCGCGAGAGAAATGCACGGATGGCAGGACTCAGCTGATACCCCAGCCGAAAGCTGGGGTCAGACCCGCCGGGGGAATGTATCCCAATGGGATGCATTCCGATTCCTTCGGAACTGACCCCAGAATTTGCCTTTGAGGCAAATTAAACTTTACACCTGCATATTCATGATCTCATGATATGCCGACACTAATTTATTGCGCACCTGCACCGTCGCCTGGAATTCGATGCTCGATTTCTGCATCGACACCATCACATCCGACAGGCTGACCTTTTCGTCGCCCATGGTAAAGCGCTGGCCCAGTGCCGACGAAGCCTGTTGCGCGCCGCTCACGGAGTCCAGCGCGCTCTTGAAGGCATCGGCAAAATTCACCTTCGCCGCCGGCATCTCGGTCTGGATCGCCGGTATTTTCGCCTCCGGCCGCGTGGCCGCCGACTTCAGTTGCGCGATCATCGCCTCGATCCTGCTGCTATCGATACCGCCTGTTTTCACTTTGCCTCCCGATTCTGGTCTGCTGCATATCTGTTCCATGCCTGTTGCACCCAGAGAACAAAACCCTGGCTTGCCAGGCAACGACGGGTACAATAACTTCCGTCACATGTTGCCAGGGTTCCACAATACCAGCGCCAACGCCAGCCGCTCGGCCGAGCAGGCGGCAAAAGCGCCTTCTATTTGGACGATTGAAGCGCGTGACAGTGGCGGATAATTCTGCATATCGCCCCCTCCTCCAGTGGAAGCGGCCCCCACGCATTACCGAACATACCTAAATACACGCGCCCCGGAAGGCAATCATGGCTGTAGCCGAAGAAATCGATGTGAACCGCATACCGCCGGAACCGGCGCCTGCCCGCTCGCCGGTGGAATCCGTGCAAGCCTTCGCCAAGACGCCGATGGGCAAGAATTTCCTGCGCGGCCTGGGCGTGGCGGCGCTGATCGCCATCGGCGTGGCCCTGTACATGTGGAACCAGCCGCCCGAGTACAAGGTGCTGTTTTCCAACTACACGGACCGCGACGGCGGCGCCATCACCGCGTCGCTAGACCAGCTGGGCATCAAGCACAAGTTTTCCGAAGGGGGCGGCGCCATTCTCGTGCCGTCCGAGCAAGTCCACGACGCGCGCCTGAAACTGGCCGCGCAAGGCTTGCCGAAGGGCGGCAACGTGGGCTTCGAGCTGATGGAAAACCAGAAGCTGGGCGTGTCGCAATTCCTGGAACAGGTCAATTTCCAGCGCGCGCTCGAAGGCGAACTGGCCAAATCGATCGAGTCGGTGTCCGCCGTCGATACGGCGCGTGTCCACCTGGCCCTGCCCAAACCGTCCGTTTTCGTGCGCGAACAGCAAAAACCGACGGCTTCCGTGCTGCTGAACCTGCACCCGGGCCGCGGCCTCGATCAATTGCAGGTGAGCGCCATCGTGCACCTGGTGGCGTCCAGCGTGCCGGAATTGCTGCCGATCAATGTCACCGTGGTCGACCAGGCCGGCACCTTGCTGTCGAACCAGGAAAAGGACAAGGACCGCGCCAACGGCATCAAGAGCCTGGACCCGAACCAGCTGAAGTACGTGCAGCAATTGCAGCAAAGCGTGATCAAGCAGGTCGAATCGATCTTGCTGCCCATCGTCGGCGAAGGCAATGTGCGCGCCGAAGCAACGGCCGATGTCGATTTTTCGCAAAGCGAGCAGGCGGCCGAAACCTACAAGCCGAACTCGCCGCCGGAAGCGTCCACCATCCGCAGCCAGCAAACGAGCGAATCGACGGGCGCCGGCAATGCCAATCCTTCCGGCGTGCCGGGCGCGCTGTCTAACCAGCCGCCGGGCGTGGCCACGGCGCCGCTGACGGCCGAGGCGCCTGGCGCCCCGGGCGGCGCGCCGACGGCACCGACACAGAAGGAATCGACGACGAATTATGAAGTCGACAAGACCGTGCGCTACGAGCAGAAATCCATGGGCGGCTTGCGCCGCCTGTCGGTGGCCGTCGTCGTCAACTACCGCCGCAGCTTCGACAAGGATGGCAAGGTCACGGTCAAGCCGATTTCGCCTGCCGAAATGGTCCAGATCAATAATCTGGTCAAGGAAGCGATGGGCTACAACAAGGAGCGCGGCGACAGCTTCAGCGTGGCCAACTCCCCGTTCGACGGCATCGACCGCGCGCCGGAAGGCAAGCTGGAGTGGTGGCGCGACCCGGCCAACTTGCCGCTGGCCAAGGAACTGGCGAAATTCCTCATCACGGCCCTGATCCTGCTGTATATCTTCATCAAGATCGTGCGCCCGATGCTGCGCCCCGTGATGCGCAAGATCGACGATTTCGGCGCCCCGCCGCCCGTCATCGAGCCGGAACTGGCCAAGGACGGCGAAGAAAACGAAGTCCTGCTCAGCGAAGCGGAGCTGGAAGAACTGGAAGAAGACACGGCCCGCGGCTACCGCGAAAACCTGGCGATGGCCCGCAAACTGGCGCAAGAAGACCCGCGCGTGGTCGCCAACGTCATCAAAGCATGGATAGGCAATAATGACTGAGACAACGGGACTGCAAAAGGCATCGATCCTGATGCTGGCACTGGGCGAGAGCGAAGCGGCCGAGGTCATGAAATTCCTCGGCCCGCGCGAAGTGCTGAAACTGGGCGCCGCCATGGCCACCATGAAGGGCATCGCGCACGAACAGGTGGTCGAGGTGCTCGACGACTTCCGCGCGCAGACGGAACTCAATTCCACCGTCGGCCTCGATTCGGACGAATACATCCGGCAAGTGCTCACCAAGGCGCTGGGCGACGACAAGGCATCCGTGCTGCTGTCGCGCATCCTGGGCGGCAAGGACGCGTCCGGCATCGAATCGCTGAAATGGATGGATTCGCAATCCGTCTCCGAGCTGATCCGCAACGAGCACCCGCAGATCATCGCCACCATCCTGGTCCACCTGGAACGCGACCAGGCCTGCGAAATCCTCGGCCATTTCACGGACCGCCTGCGCAACGACGTGGTCTTGCGCATCGCCACCCTGGACGGCGTGCAGCCGGCCGCCTTGCGCGAGCTCAACGACGTGCTGACGAAACTGCTGTCGGGTAACGAAAACATCAAGAAATCGTCGCTGGGCGGCGTGCGCGCGGCGGCCGAGATCCTGAACTTCATGAGCGGCGAGCAGGAAGGCTCCGTCATGGACAATATCAAGAATTACGACAACGACATGGCGCAAAAGATCATGGACGAAATGTTCGTGTTCGACAACGTGATCGATATCGACGACCGCGGCATCCAGCTGCTGTTGCGCGAAGTCCAGTCGGAAATGCTGATCATCGCCCTGAAAGGCGCCTCGCAAGAGCTGCGCGACAAGATCTTCAAGAACATGTCGCAGCGCGCCGGCGAGATGATGCGCGAAGACCTGGAGTCGAAAGGCCCCGTGCGCCTGTCGGAAGTGGAGTCGCAGCAGAAACAGATCCTGCAGATCGTGCGCCGTCTGGCGGACGAGGGGCAGATTGTCCTAGGCGGAAAAGGCGAGGATTCGTTTGTCTAATTTGATTCCCAAAGAGCAGCAAACCGCCTACCAGCGCTGGGAAATGACCTCGTTTGGCGACGAGCGTCCCAGCGTGGTGGCGGCGCGCAAGCTGCTCGAGCCCGATCCTGACCCCGAATTCGACCCGGAAATCGATCCGTACGGCGAGCTGCACGAGGAAGAACCGGCGCCGCCGCTCGAATACCCGACGCAGGAAGAACTCGACGCCATCCGCGAGGAAGCGCGCGCCACGGCTTTCGACGAGGGACGGGCGGCCGGCTATGCGGAAGGCCACGCGGCCGGGCATGCCGACGGCCATGCGCAATCGTATGCGGAAGGCAAGGCGGCCTCGGCCGTGGAGCTGGCGCACCTGCAAACCATCGCCGTCGACTTCGGCACGGCCGTGCACCAGGCCGACGAACTGATCGCCAACGACGTGATGGAACTGGCCTTGCAGCTGGCCAAGGGCATGCTGAAGACGGCCCTGCCCGTGCGCCCCGAGCTGATGCTGCCCGTCGTGCGCGAAGCCATCGAATACTTGCCCGTGCTGCAACAGCCAGCCTTGCTGATGCTCAACCCGGAAGATGCGCAAGTGGTGCGCGACGGCATCGGCGATGAGCTCGACAAGGGCGGCTGGCGCGTCATCGAAGACCCGTCCGTGGAACGCGGCGGCTGCAAGATCGACACGGCCAGCAACCAGATCGACGCGCAAGCGTCCACCCGCTGGCAGCGCCTGACGCATGCGCTGGGCAAGGACCTGGACTGGCTGGCGCCGTGAGCGAGCCCGTCAAAGGCCCCACGGCCCATGCGGCGCGCTGGCGCGCCTACCTGAACGACTGTTCGGCCGTGGTCAGCTTCGTGGAACCGATGCAAATTTCCGGCCGGGTCACGCGGGTGGCCGGCCTGGTGATGGAAGCCGTGGGCTTGCGCCTGGCCGTCGGCGCCGCCTGCACCGTGCCGCTGCCCAATGGCGGCCGGGTCGAGGCGGAAGTGGTGGGTTTTGAAGGCGACAGGCTGTTCCTCATGCCGCAAAGCGACGTCGAGGGCATCGTGCCCGGCACGCGCGTGTTTTCCGTCGAACCGGCCATCCCCCGCCCCGGCAGCGTGGCGCATCCGCGCCGCCGCCCCAGCGACCGCGCGCGCCACCTGCCCGTGGGACCGCAACTGCTGGGCCGCGTGCTCGACGGCGCGGGCCGCCCACTGGACCAGCTCGGTCCGCTGCACACGACGGACAGCGCCCCCATCAACGTGCGTCCCGCCAATCCCCTGGGCCGCGCGCCCATCGTCGACACGCTCGACGTGGGCGTGCGCTCGATCAATGCCATGCTGACCGTGGGCCGTGGCCAGCGCATGGGCCTGTTCGCCGGTTCCGGCGTCGGCAAGAGCGTGCTGCTGGGCATGATGGCCCGCTACACGGAGGCGGACGTGATCGTCGTCGGCCTGATCGGCGAACGGGGCCGCGAAGTCAAAGAATTCATCGAGCAAATCCTTGGCCCCGAAGGCCTGGCCCGTTCCGTCGTCGTCGCTGCGCCGGCCGACACGCCGCCGCTGATGCGCCTGCAGGGCGCCGCGTATGCGACGGCGATTGCCGAGCATTTCCGCGACCAGGGGCAAAACGTGCTCTTGATCATGGATTCGCTGACCCGCTACGCCATGGCGCAGCGCGAAATCGCGCTGGCCATCGGCGAGCCGCCCGCCACCAAGGGCTATCCGCCGTCCGTCTTCGCCAAGCTGCCCGTGCTGGTGGAACGGGCCGGCAATGGCGAGGAAGGCGGCGGCTCCATCACGGCCTTCTACACCGTGCTGACCGAGGGCGACGACCAGCAAGACCCGATCGCCGACTCGGCACGCGCCATCCTGGACGGCCATATCGTGCTCAACCGCCGCCTGGCCGAGGCGGGCCATTATCCTGCCATCGACATCGAGCAATCGATTTCGCGCGCCGCGCACTCGATCACCACGCCTGAGCACCAGCAGCAGGCGCGCAAGCTGAAACAGCTGTATTCGCGCTACGAGCGCAGCCGCGACCTGATCAGTGTGGGCGCCTACAGCGCCGGCACAGACCCCGTGCTGGATCAGGCCATCGCCCTGCATGAAAAGATCGAGGCGTTTTTGCAACAGCAAATCACGGAGCGGGTCAGCATGGACGAGAGCTTGGGGCAACTTACCGCTCTATTCGACTGATTAGGACTTGCATAGCGGGAATATAATCAGCCATGGCTTCTCCTTCCCAACTTGCAACCCTGATCGACCTCGCCCAGCGCGAAACGGACGATTGCGCCAAGCGCCTCGGCGCGGCCCTGAAAGCGCTCGACGATTGCCGCCAGAAGCTCGAGATGCTGTCCGGCTACCGCGACGACTATGCCAAGCGCTTCGAGGCAAGCATGAGCAACGGCATCACGCCCATGGCTTACCGCAACTTCCAGGCCTTCATGGTCAAGCTCGACAGCGCCATCCTGGGCCAGCAGCAAGTAGTCGAGCATGCACAGGCGCGCAGCGACAATGAAAAGATGCGCTGGCAGCTGGCCGAGCGCAAGCGCATGTCGTACACCACCCTGAACAACCGGGCGCAGGAACAGGCGCTGAAGCTGGAAAACAAGCGCGACCAGAAAGCAATGGATGAGCACGCGGCGCGACAAGCCTATTACAAACGCTAAGCAACACTGAGGCAGCATCATGCAAACCCAGCCAACCCCGATTTCCCAGATCGTCTCGCCGAACGCCACACCGGGCGCCGCCAACCGCAGCCAGCCGTCCACCAGCGGCACGGCGGGCGACTTCCAGCGCACCCTGAACCGCCAGATCGAGCAGCGCCAGGCCAGCCGCAATACGGCGCCAGCGCCGGCGGCCCGTCCCGCCAGCCCCCCTGCCGCCACACAGGCACCCGCCCAGGCGCCAGCGAACGAAGCGAAGCCGGCGCAAGCAGGTAGCGAACAGGCGGCCGGCGGCGACCAGCCGGCCGCGCCGGTTGCCGAGGCAACCGCACAAGCGACCGGCGACAACGCGCCGGCCGAGGCCAGCGCCCCCGCCGCAACAGTCGTGCCGCCAGCCGATCCGGCCGCCGACATGCTGGCCCTCGTGGGCAGCATCCAGCTGGCCATCCAGCCGCCGGCAGCCAAGGCCGCACCGGAACTGCCCGCGCGCGCCAGCGTCAAGGCCGACGGCAAGGGCCTGGCAAGCGGTCCATTGCTGGCAGCGGGCCAGGGCAGCGGCAAAGCCGCCGCCACCGTCATCGCGCCAGCGGACAGCGGCGACTTTGCCGACAGCCTGGGCCAGGCACAGGGCAAGACAACAGCCACGCCAGGCGCCAGCGCCCCAAGCGGCAAGGCCGAGCCTGGAAAACTGGCCGTCGACGCGCAGCTGGCCGCCACCGTCAAGGCCGGCACCGCCGTGGCCGAACCGGTCATCAAGGAAACGCCTGCCGACTTGAGCCGCCTGGCGGCCCAGTTGCAGCCGGGTGCGCTGCAGCAGGCGGCGGCCGCCGTGGCCGTGCCGGCCGACAAGCTGACGGGCCGGGTCGGCTCGCCGGCCTGGGACCAGCAGCTGGGGCAGAAAGTCGTGTGGATGGCGGCCGGCGGCGACCAGAGCGCCACCCTGACCCTGAATCCGCCCGACCTGGGGCCCGTGCAGGTGGTCCTGACGGTCACCAATGACCAGGCCGATGCCGCCTTCATGTCGGCCCAGCCCGAAGTGCGCCAGGCGCTGGAAGCGGCCATGCCGCGCCTGCGCGAAATGATGAGCGAAGCGGGCATCGCCTTCGGCAGCGCCACCGTCTCGGCCGGCACGCCGGAACAGCAAAACCATGGCGAACGCGCCGCCTCGGGCGAGCGCCGTGGCAATGGCCAGGGCGGCGGCGTCTCCGGTGGCGAGATCGCCATCGCGCCGGCGGCGGGCGGACGCAGCCGGCCCAGCCTGAGTGCCGTGGATACCTTTGCCTGAGGACAATTCGTCGTCCGCAGGCCACAGGCGCGCCCCACGGCATAACTTTTCGTATAAAAACAGCGAGTTGAGGGCGCTTCCGCCCTCTTTTCATTGCATCCTTCTGCGCAGAATTTGCCGATAATGACATAATGGCGTCGTGATCCACTTCCATGCACCCGAGTACCATTGAAAGCAAATCCAAAAATGAAAGCAGATCCGAAAGCAGATGCAGGCCTGGCCCCCGCCGGCGCCTCGAAAAAGAAGCTTCTGATCATAGTGCTGGCCTCGGTGCTGGTGGCCGGCGGCCTCGGTGGCGGAGCCGCCTGGTATTTCCTGCATGGCAAGGCCGATAAAGAAGAATCGGCGCCCAGCAAGAAAAAACATGCCGCTTCCAAGGCAGGTCCGCCCGTTTTCGTGCCCGTCGATGCCTTCACCGTCAACTTGCAGCCGGAAAATGGCGAGCAATATCTGCAGATCGCGTTTACCCTGCAGGTGGGCAGTCCCGAAGAAATGGATACCATCAAGCTGAACATGCCGAAGGTGCGCAGCCGATTGTTGCTGCTGCTGTCCGGCAAGAAGGCGTCCGAACTCAATACCGTGGAAGGCAAGCAGCAACTGGCGGCCGAAATCATCAATCAGGTGAACCAGCCGTTCGAGGACAAAGGGCCGGAGCAGGACGTGACGGACGTATTATTTACCGCATTCATCATTCAATAAGCAGCCATGGCCGATAATTTCCTCTCCCAGGAAGAAGTCGATGCCCTTCTGAAGGGCGTCAACGGAGACCAGGACGACGCGCAGGCGCCGGAAGATGTCACGGGAGTTCGTACCTACAACCTGGCAACCCAGGAGCGCATCGTGCGCGGCCGGATGCCAACGTTGGAAATTATCAACGAGCGTTTCGCCCGGCTGCTGCGCGTGGGCCTGTTCAACTTCCTGCGCCGCAGCGCCGAAGTGTCGGTCGGCTCCGTGCGCGTCTCGAAATACAGCGAGTTCATCCGTAATCTGGTGGTGCCGACCAACCTGAACCTGGTGCACATGAAGCCGCTGCGCGGCACGGCCCTGATGGTCTTCGATCCGGGCCTTGTGTTCCTGCTGGTCGACAACCTGTTCGGCGGCGACGGACGTTTTCATACGCGCGTCGAAGGGCGCGACTTTACGCAGACGGAGCAGCGCATCATCCTGCGCATCCTCGACATCGTCTTCGAGGCGTACACCAAGTCGTGGGAGCCGGTCTTCCCCGTCGAATTCGAATATATCCGTTCAGAAATGAACACGCAGTTCGCCAACATCGCCACGCCGAACGAAGTGGTGGTGGCGTCCACGTTTACGGTGGAATTGGGCTCCGTTTCCGGACAAATCCACTTCTGCATGCCGTATTCGATGATCGAGCCGATCCGCGATTCGCTGACCTCGAGCCTGCAGGGCGAGGCGCTGGAAGTGGACAAGCGCTGGATCCGCCTGATGACGCAGCAGATCCAGATCGCCGAAGTCGAGCTGGTGGCTTCGCTGGGCACGGCGCGCGTCTCGTTCGACGAGATCTTGAACATGAAGGTGGGCGACATCATCCCCCTGAATATTCCCGAACTGATCGCCGCCACCGTCGACGGCGTGCCCGTGATGGATTGCACGTATGGCGTGTTGAACGGACAATATGCGCTCAAAGTCGAAAAGTTGCTGGCTAACGCCGACAATATGAATAACCATTAAGAAATACCCGGATCGCGCTGCGGTCCGTATCTGTACAACAGGAGAAACACATGTCTGACAACCAAGACGACCAAAGCGCGGAAGACGATTGGGGCGCGGCCATTGCCGAGCAGGCCAAGGCGGAAGCCGAAGCGCTGCAGAACCAGGCCGCCAATACGGCCAGCGCGGCCAGCGCCGCCGTGTTCAAGGACTTTTCCAAGCACGCATCGAAGTCGGAAACGCACAACGATATCGATTTCATCCTCGATATCCCCGTGCAGCTGACGGTCGAACTGGGCCGCACCAAGATCGCCATCAAGAACCTGCTGCAACTGGCGCAGGGTTCCGTGGTCGAGCTCGACGGCCTGGCCGGCGAACCGATGGACGTGCTGGTGAACGGCTGCCTGATCGCCCAGGGCGAAGTGGTGGTGGTCAATGACAAGTTCGGCATCCGCCTGACCGACATCATCACGCCTTCCGAACGCATCCGAAAATTGAATAAATGAAGCCTGGCCTGTTGATTTCCACCGTGCTGCCGCTCCTGGCGGCATGCAGCATTGCCCACGCGGAACCGGCAGCCGCGTCGGCGCCGGCGGCCAGCGCGCCTGCAGAGCTTGTATCTGAGAAAGCAGCATCTGCCGCCACGGAAGCCCAAGTCCCGGCGACCGCCTCGCCGGTGCCAGCCTCGCCTGCCGCCGCCCTGCCCGCCATGCCGCCGGGCGCCCCCATGACGATGGCACCGACAAGCTCGGCCGGCAGCCTGCTGCAAACCATCTTCGCGCTGGTGTTCGTGCTGGCCCTCTTGATTGGCCTGGCCTGGTTCATGAAGCGCTATGGTCCCAAGGTCATGGGCGGCAACAACAAGATGCGCGTCGTCAGCTCGCTCAACCTGGGCGGACGCGAACGCATCGTCCTCGTCGAAGTGGCCGACCAGTGGATCGTCGTCGGCGCCTCGCCCGGCAGGATCAATGCGCTGGCCACCATGCCGCGCCAGGAAGGCGAGTTGCCGCAACTGGCCACGGCGCAAAACGGCCCCGCGGCCGCCAATTTTTCCGAGTGGCTGAAACAGACCATCGAAAAACGCAATGGGAAATAAGCAGCAGATGGCGTGGTCCACCTTGAAGACTCCCCTGACCTGGCTGCTGGCGGCCGCCGCCCTGGCCTTGCCGCTGTGGGCGCTGGCCGAACCGGGCATCCCGGCCTTCAACAGCACGCCGGCGCCGGGCGGCGGCCAGAATTACTCGCTGCCGGTGCAGACGCTCATCCTGATGACGTCGCTCACCTTCCTGCCGGCGGCCTTGCTGATGATGACCTGCTTTACGCGCATCATCATCGTGCTGTCCCTGCTGCGCCAGGCCATCGGCACGCAATCGGCGCCGCCGAACCAGGTGCTGGTGGGGCTGGCCCTGTTTTTGACCCTGTTCGTCATGGGTCCCGTGTTCGACAAGATCTACACGGATGCGTATCAACCGTATCAGGAAAACAAGATCAGCATGCAGCAGGCGATGGACAAGGGTGTCGAACCGCTGAAAACCTTCATGCTCAAGCAGACGCGCCAGGCCGACCTGGCCCTGTTCGCCAAGATGTCGCGCTCGGCGGCCCTGCAAGGTCCGGAAGACGTGCCGCTGCGCATCCTCGTGCCCGCCTTCGTCACCAGCGAACTGAAGACGGCGTTCCAGATCGGCTTTGCCATCTTCATCCCGTTCTTGATCATCGACATGGTGGTCGCCAGCGTGCTGATGTCGATGGGGATGATGATGATGTCGCCCGCGACCATCTCGCTGCCGTTCAAGCTGATGCTGTTCGTGCTCGTCGATGGCTGGCAGTTGCTGCTGGGCTCCTTGTCCCAGAGTTTTTACTAGGGGAAGTACGATGACACCCGAAAGCGTCATGACCCTGGGCCGCCATGCGATGGAAATCACCTTGATGGTGGCCGCGCCCATGTTGCTCGTCGCCCTCATCATCGGCTTGATCGTGAGTATTTTCCAGGCGGCCACGCAGATCAACGAGGCGACCCTGTCCTTCATCCCCAAGCTGGTCGGCATCTTCGTCGCCCTCGTCGTGGCGGGCCCGTGGATGCTGTCCGTCATGCTCGACTACATGCGCCAGGTATTTACCGGCATCCCGAACCTGGTCGGCTAGGCGTGGGGCCGCGGCATACGCCATGCTGACCCTGTCCAGCATCGAACTGAACACGTGGATCGCAGCACTGCTGTGGCCGCTTAGCCGCATCCTCGGCCTGATCGCGGCCGCGCCCCTGTTCGGCAACGCGGCCGTGCCCGCCACCGTCAAGGTGACCTTGGGCGCGCTGCTGGCCATGATCATCGCCCCCACCGTGCCGGCCTTGCCTGCCGTCAACCCGATGTCCTTGCCCGGCTTGCTGATCCTCACGCAAGAGATGCTGGTGGGCCTGGCCATGGGTTTTTCCATCCGCATCGTGTTTTCCGCCATCGAAATGGCCGGCGAGATCAGCAGTCTGACCATGGGCCTGGGCTTCGCCTCGTTCTTCGACCCGCAAACCAAGGGCCGGTCATCCGCCATCAGCCAGTTCCTCGTCATGCTGGCCACGTTGATGTTTCTCACTGTCAATGGCCACCTGGTCTTGCTGGCGGCGCTGGCGGAAAGCTTCGTCAGCCTGCCGATTTCATCGAGTCCCATCAGCGGCGGCGGTTTCCAGCAATTGGCGGCCTGGGGCGGGGAAATCTTCCGTTCCGGCCTGCAGATTTCGCTGCCCATCCTCGCCGCCTTGCTGTTGACCAACGTGGCGCTGGGCATCCTGACGCGGGCCGCGCCGCAGCTGAACATCTTCGGTATCGGCTTCCCCGTCACCCTGGGCGTGGGCTTGCTGGTGATCAGCATGGTCCTGCCCTACCTGGCCACGCCGTTCCAGAACATGTTCCTGCGCGGCATAGAAACGGCGCGCTTGCTGCCGCGCGGCTTTGCCACGCGCGACCGGCCGCCGCCGCCCGCGCCGCCGAATCCCCTGCGTCCGGCGCTGCCGACGCCTGCGCCGCTGCCGCCCGCGCGCTGATCCAGCGCTACCAGCCCAGCGCGTGGCGCAGCAGCAGCGCCGACAGCACGAACATGGTCACGCCGATCAAGCCATCGAGCACTTGCCAGGCGCGGGGCCGCGCAAACCACGGCGCCAGCCAGCGCGCGCCATAGCCCAAACAAGCAAACCACAGCAGGCTGGCCGCGCTGGCGCCAACAATAAACCAGCCGCGCAGCGCACCCGGCTGCTGGGCGCCGATGCTTCCCACCAGCAATACCGTATCCAGATAGACATGGGGGTTGAGCAAGGTAAATGCCGCCGCCTGGGCCAGGACGGCGCCCAGGCCCAGTCCGCCCCCGCCCTCGGCGGCGCGCAGCAGCTGCGGCCGGCGGGCGCGCCGCAAGGCTTGCCAACCGTAGACGGCCAGGAAAACGGCGCCGCCCAGCGCCAGGACATTGGCCAGCAAGGGGCGCTGCCCCAGCGCATGGGCCATGCCCAGCACGCCGGCGGCGATCAGCGCCGCATCGGCCAGGGCGCAAAACAGCACGATGGCGCCCACATGTTCGCGGCGCAAGCCTTGTCGCAGAACAAAGGCATTTTGCGAGCCGATGGCAACGATGAGTCCCAGGCCCAGGCTCAAGCCCTGGAAAAAGACGGAAAAAACGGGTGGGGTGGCGGCGGTCGAGAGTATCATGCGGCGATCTTGCCAGCCGCACGCAATGAAGGCAAACTACCTTTACTACAGCAAGTTAAGGAAAACTTCATCCATGCTCGATTATGCCGCCCTCGCCGCCCTGGCAGCCGTCATCCGCGAAGGCAGTTTCGAGCGCGCGGCGCGCGCCTTGCACGTGACGCCATCGGCCATTTCGCAGCGCATCCGCCTGCTGGAAGAGCGCGTCGGCTGCGCGCTGGTGATACGCGACCAGCCCTGCCGCGCCACGGAAACGGGACGGCGCCTGTGCCAGCACGTGGACCAGGTGCAGCTGCTCGAACAGGATTTGCAGGGCGCCCTGCCGGCGCTGGCAACGCAAGGCCTGACGCGCGCCAGCGTGCCCGTCGCCGTGAATGCCGACAGCCTGGCCACCTGGCTGGCGCCCGCCATCGCCGCCTTCGCGGCCGGGCACCCGGTGCTGCTGCAAGTGGCCGTCGACGACCAGGACCACACGGCCGAATGGCTGCGCAGCGGCGCCGTGCTGGCCGCCGTCAGCGCCACGGCCCGGCCCGCGTCGGGCTGCAACAGCCGCCCGCTGGGCGCCATGCGCTACCTGGCGGCCGCCAGCCCCGCCTTCATGCAGCGCTATTTTGCCCACGGCGTGGGCGCCGCCAGCCTGGCGCTGGCGCCCAGCCTCGTCTTCAATGCCAAGGACGAGCTGCAGGCGCGCTGGGTGCGGCGCCTGTGCCACCGGCACGTGGAGCTGCCGCGCCATGCCTTGCCCTCGTCGCATGGCTTCGTCACGGCCGGCCTGGCCGGCATGGGCTGGGGCCTGCACCCGCAGGCGCTGATCCAGCCCCATCTTGACAATGGCAGCCTGGTCGAACTGCTGCCCGATACCCCGCTCGACGTCGCCCTGTACTGGCATACGGCGCGCGCCGCGTCCAGCCTGCTCGACGGCTTGAGCGGCGCCATCCTGGCCGCCGCCCGCACGGACCTGCTGCCGCCCTGACGGGCCGCCTCAATGCTGGTCGCTGCTGAATGCGAAGCGCCAGCGCCGCAGGTCGACGTTCAGGCGCAACTGGTGATGTTTCACCAGGTAGCGCACGCCGACGAGGGCGGCCACCAGGCCCGACAAGGCACCGATGCCCAGCGCCCAGCGCGGGCCGAAGGTGTCGGCCACCCAGCCCACGATGGGCGCACCCAGCGGCGTGCCGCCCGCCGAGATGGCCAAAAGAATGGCCATCACGCGGCCCCGCATGGCGGGCGCCGTCGACAGTTGCACGCTGCTGTTGACGCTGGTGGTAAACGTTTGCGCGGCGATGCCGATGACCACCAGCATCATGCCGAACAGCCAGTAATTGGGCATCACGGCGGCCAGCGCGCAGGCCAGCCCGAACAGCGCGGCCGCCCCCAGCAGCAGCGCCAGCGTGGGCTGGCCGCGCCCCGCCACCAGCAGGGCGCCGGCCACGGAGCCGCATGCCATGATGGAGCTGAGCACGCCATACTGGCCGGCGCCCGCATGGAAAGCCGTCACGGACATGGTCGAGAGGAAAATCGGGAAGTTCAGGCCGAAGGTGCCGATCAGGAACAGCATCAGCAGGATGGCCATCAAGTCGGGCCGCTGGCGCACGTAGCGGAAACCCTCGCCCAGGCTGGCGCGCGTGGCCTTAACGCGCGGCGCATGGCGCAGCAGTTCCACGCGCAGCAGCAACAGCGAACCGATCACGGCGGCAAAACTGACGGCGTTGATGATGAAGACCCAGCCGCTGCCGACGCTGCTGATCAACAAGCCGGCGACGGCCGGGCCCAGCATGCGCGCCGCATTGAACGAGGTGGAGTTGAGCGCCACGGCATTGGTCAGATCTTCCTCGCCGACGATTTCAGCCACGAAAGTCTGGCGCACGGGCGAATCGAAGGCCGTCACGCAACCCAGCAGGAAAGCAAACACATACACGTGCCACAGTTGTACCAGGCCGCTGATGCACAACATCCCGAGTCCCAGCGCCAGCAAGCCCATGGCCGCCTGCGTGCACAGCAGCAGTTTCCTGCGGTCGAGCAGGTCGGCCGCCATGCCCGTCAGGGGCAGCAACAGCAGTTGCGGGCCGAATTGCAAGGCCATGACGATGCCGACGGCGCTGGCATTGTGCTGCGTCAATTCGCTCAGCACCAGCCAATCCTGCGCCGTGCGCTGCATCCACGTGCCGATATTCGACACGAGGGCGCCGCCGGCCCAGATACGGTAATTGGGAATGCGTAGCGAACGGAATGTGTTGTTCATCTGGGCGTGCGGGCTCCTTGCCGGGGTCGTGGTGAAAAATTCAGCGGATCACTCCGCCAAGCGTTTGAGTAATGCCACCGCGTTGTCCAGCTCGGTGACTTCGGCCGGCGTGAGCCGGGTTTCGATGGTGCGCGCCAGCCAGTCCTCGCGCGCGGCGCGGCTGGCCGCGATCCAGGCGCGGCAGCTGTCCGTCAGGGTCAGCAGCGTCTGCCGGCCATCGAGCGGATCGGGCGAACCCGTCACCATCTGCGCGTCCGTCAAGGCTTGCACGGTGGCGGCCATCGACTGGGGCCGCATGCCTTCGGCGCGCGCCAGGCTGCTGGCCGTGGCCGGGCCGTCGCGCTCGAGACGGCTGAGCACGGACGCCTGCGACATGCTGACGTCGCCCAGGTGGGCTTCCTCGCGCAGGCGGCGGCGCAATTTACCGATGAGAATGCGCAATTCGCCGGCCAGTTGCAGCACCTGCTCGTGATCTTCGTGGTCTTCTCGTGGGGTGCTCATGGGGGACGCTGGTGATTCGACAGGCTCTACTATAACAGATATGCAGGTAGACTGCACAGTTTTCCTGCATATCTTGCCAGCCGGGCCAGATTGCGGACGCAAAAAAGCCGGGGCGGGAAGTCTCCCTGCCCCGGCCCGGCCGGCCGTCATGCTGGAACGACGGCTTAGCTGATGTAGTTGAACAGCGACAGACCCGAGATCGACGTAAAGGACTTCTGCGCCGCCTGCAGGGTGATCTGCTGCTGGCTGAACAGGGAAATCGCCTTCACCATGTCCAGGTCCTGCAAGCCGGACAGGGTGCTCGCATATTGCAGGTCGAGGTCGTCGCCGGCGCTATCGAGCGTGTCGATTTCCTTCAGGCGCGAACCGACTTCCGCGCGCACGGACAACACATTGTCGTAGGCCGTGTCGAGGATATCGTGCGCCGCGTTCAGGCTGGCCGTCAGGCGCGCCTGGCCCGCGTCGCCCGAGGCCGGCTGGCCCAGTGCGCCGATCAGGTTGGTAATCGTGGTAAAGATCGATTCCTTGCCGCTAGGCTCCAGGGTGAACTTGTCCAGGTCGGCCGGCTTGCCCGCGACATTGACTTGCTGGCCGTCAAAGTTGATCGCGTCGCCCGATTTATACGCCACCGGCACGGCGGGATTCGGGATGGTCTGGCCCAGGGTCACGTCCGTCACGGTATAGGTCGTGACGGCAGCGGTGCCCGTGCCCGTCACCTGGAAATCGATCGAATACTTGTGCCCCGTCAACTTTGTGGGATCAGTGACGGTGCCGCCGGAAATGATGCCGGCGCCGCCGCGCGCAAAGTTGCCCGGGTCGGCGGCCGTGGTGAACTTGCCATTGCCCGTCAAATTGTTCTCGAACACGGCCGCGCCCGAGTCGCTGGTGGCCAGGTAGCGGGCCGAGCCCACTTGCAGCTCGCGCTGGCCCTGGTCGCCCACGTAGGTGGCGCCGCCCGGCGTCTGGCTGAACGGCTGCGTCGTCGACTTGTAGCCGCCGAACAGATAGCCGCCCGCGTTGTCGGACGTGTTGGCGATGCCCATCAGGTCGGTCAGGCGCCCCTTCAGCTCCGTGGCCAGGCTCTGGCGGTCGATATCCTTCAAGGCCGGATTACCGGCCTTCAGCACCAGCTCCTGCACGTCGGCGATCAGCGACGTGGTGCTGGCCAGCGCCAGCTCTTCCTGCGACAGGAAATTCTTGGCGTTGGAGCGGTTCGTCACGAATTGCGTATTGATCGATTGCGACTGCGTCACTTCCAGCGCGCGCGCCGAGGCGATCGGGTCGTCGGCCGGCGTCAGGTTGCGGCGGTTCGCCGACAGCTGCATCTGGGTGCGGTTCAACGCGCCCTGCAGATTGTTCAGCTGCGTGCTGCCCGCGTCATAAATCATTTTGGTACTGATGCGCATGATGCTGCCCTTCCTGATGGCGGCGGACGCCAGGCGCCGCCGCTTGAATAATTAACGTCCGAGGCCAATGACCACGTCGAACAGGGTGCTGGCGATCTGCATGACCTTGCCGCAAGCCTGGTAGGCTTGCTGGTAGCGCAGCAGGTTGGCCGCCTCTTCATCGAGGTTGACGCCGGAAACGGCCTGCTGCTGCGTGCTGGTCTGCTGCAGCAAGGCCATGCTGGCCAGGCCGCTGACCTGCACTTCGCGCGTCTTGTTGCCCACATAACTGACGGTTTCCGCGTACGAACCCTGGAACGTGGCCTTGCCGCCGTCGAGAATATTTTTCGTCTGCAAGCCCGCCAGCAAGGAGGCATTGCGGTTGTCGCCCACCCCGCCCGTGTTCGGCGCGATGGTGAATTTATCGCCCTGCGCGGGCACCCCCGTCATGTTGACGTTGATGCCGCCAAAGCTGAAGCTGTCGCCTTCCGTGTAGGGAATATTCGCCGTGCCGGCCGGATAGGTGGTGGTGGCGCCGTTCAAGCCTTTCACCGTCACGGCCTGGCCCGCGGGGAAACCCGTCAGCGAGGTGGTCGCCTTGTCGTACGTCAAGGTGACGGTGCCCGTCAAGGCATTGCCTGGCGTTAAATAGGCTTTGTCCACGCTGCCTGCGCCCAGCTTGCCGCTGCCCGTGTTGCTGACGGGCGCGCCCGTGGCGATCGGCGCGCCGGCGGCCAGCTTGTTGCGGTCGGTAATCGCCACGGCCAGGTCGGCAGCGCCGTGGGCCGTCGGCCTGACCATGAAGTTGTCGCCTTCGGCAGCCGTGCCCGAGATCGAGAAATCCACGCCGTCGATGGTTTGCGGCACCGTTTGCGGATACGGGTTGATGGTCGTTTTCGCGCCGTCGCTCTGGCGCGTCACCACATAGTTGGTGCCGTCATATTTCACGGCATAATCGCTGGCCGTCAGCTTGGTCGGATCGCTGACCTTGGCCGACAGCGCGGTCGTGCTGGTCGCGTTGTTGCGGTAGTCGGCGCCGATGACGGGATCGGGCAGCTTGAAGAAGTCGGTCCCCATGTCGCCATTCAAGTCCTGGCCCAGCTTGTGCTGCTCATTGAAGCTGGACGCGAGCGCGATGGCGACCTTGCCCAGCGAATTCTGGATGCGGTCCAGGCTGCCGCTACGGAATTCCAGCAAGCCGCCCAGCGCCCCGCCGCTCAAGGAACTTTCCGACAGCTTGGTGACGCTCGTGCCCGTGACATAACCCACGTCCAGGCGGTTCGGGTCCGTCGGCGACGGCGTGACGGCCAGTTCAAAGTTCTTGTTGCCCACCACCAGCGGCTGGCCCGAGCCGATCGAGACGGTAATCGAGTTGCCGGCGCCAGGCTGAACCGTTGCCTTGACGTATTTGTTCAGCTCCGTGATCAGCTGGTCGCGCTGGTCCAGCAAATCGTTGGGCTGATTGCTTTCATTCACGGTCAGGTTGGTAATCGAGGTATTCAGGTCCGCGATCTGCTTGGCGTAGGAGTTGATCACCTTCACGTTCGAGGTGATCTGCGAATTGACGCCGTCGCCGATTTCCGTCAGGCGCGCGCTGAGGCCCTGGAAGCGCGCCGTCAGCGAGTTGGCGCTCGACAGCAATGCCTGGCGCGACGACACGGACGAAGGATTCGAGCTGAAATCCTGCACGCCCTTGAAGAAATCGGCCATCGCCGGCGACAGCCCGGCCGTGGGATCGGCCAGCATATTGTCGATCTGCGTGATCTGCGTGTAATACGCGTCGAGCGAACTGGTGGTCGACTGCGCGGCATTCACCTGGGCCGCCATGAAGCCGTCGTACTGGCGCTTGACTTGCGACACTTCCGTACCGTTGCCCACGAAGCCGTAACCGGCATTGTTGAACTGCGCCGTCTGCTGCAGCACCACCTGGCGGTTGTAACCGTCCACGTTGGCATTGGTGATGTTATGCCCGGTCGTCGACAGGCCCACCTGCGCTGCAAGCAAACCGCTCTTACCGATGCTGAGTAGATTCGAAGTCATGGTGTCTTATTGGTTACCGTCAAATGTATTTACGGCAGCCGCGGCGAAAACTTGAAGCGCGCGGCTTGCACGGGGGCATGGAAGAGGATTAGCCGACCAGCGAATGCTTGATGATCTTTGTCAGTTTGGCAGCGTAATTCGGGTCCGTCGCATAGCCGGCCTTTTGCAAGCCCTGGGCGAACGTGCTGGCGTCGCCCGCGCTGGCCAGCACTTTTTCATAGCGTTTGTTGTTGGTAATCAACTGCGCATAATCCTTGAAACTGTCCGCGTAGCTGTCGTAGGCGCGGAATTTCTCCACCTTGCGCTGCGCCTTGCCATTTACATATTCCGTGGTGACGGCTTCCGTGACCTTGCCCTTCCAGTCGGCCGTCGCCTTGATGCCGAACAGGTTGTGGCTGCTGCTGCCGTCGCGGCTGATGATTTCGCGCTTGCCCCAGCCCGTTTCCAGCGCCGCCTGGCCCAGCATGAACTTGGCCGGGATGCCCGTGGCGCGGCTCGCCTCTTCCGCATGCACGCCCAGCTTTTCCTGGAAGGCGCGCACGTGCGGCGCCTGCGTGGCGTTGGCCTTGTCGCTCAGGGTCTTGCCGGTGCCGGCGGCGCTACCTGCGCCCTCGGTCAGCGCGCCCTGCTGCTGGCGGAACGCGGCCAGCGCCTGCGTCATGCTGGAAGAACGGGGCGACGGCGCTTCGGCGCCGTCGGCGGCCAGCGCCTGGTTCGACGACGACAATTGACGGATCAGCATGTCCGCCAGGCCCGTGCCCCGCTTGGCCAGGTTCTGGCTCGTCTGCTGGTCCAGCATCGAGGTGTACATCTTGCTCTGCTGGCTATCCATGATGCCGTCCTGCGGCGTGGCTTCGCGCATGCTTTTCATCATCATGTTGATGAACATGGCTTCGAATTGCGTGGCCGCCTCTTTCAGGGCGGCGGGGTCCTTCGCCTTGGCGGACTGGCGCAAGCCATCCATGCCCTTGACGTCATAGGCGGCGGTATTGCTGAGGTCGGTTTGACTGATCATGGCATGCCCATCAAATGATTTCGAGTTCGGCGCGCAGCGACCCTGCCGCCTTCATCGCCTGCAGGATGGCCAGCAAGTCTTGCGGCGAGGCGCCGATGGCATTCAAAGCCTTGACCACGTCGGACAGCGAGGCGCCGCCCTTGACCAGCATGACCTTGCCCGGTTCCTTCTTGATATCGATCTGCGCCGTCTGCGTGACCACCGTGCGCCCGCCCGACAGCGGCGCCGGCTGGCTGACCTGCGGCTCGACATTGATGGTGACGGACAGGTTGCCGTGCGAAATGGCGCACGTTTCCAGGGTCACGGACTGGTTCATCACCACGGAACCGGTGCGTGCATTCATGATGACCTTGGCCGCCAGGCGGGCCGGGTTGACTTCGATGCTTTCCAGCTGGCCCAGGAAGGACACGCGCTGGTCGCTGCCGCCCGGCGACTGCACCTGGATCACGCGCCCGTCCAGCGCGGCGGCCGTGCCGGCGCCGTAGCGGCTGTTGATGGCGTCGACCACGCGGCTGGCGGTGGCAAAATCGGTGGCATTCAATTCCAGGCGGATCGTGTTATTGGCGCCCAGCACCGAAGGCACGGTACGCTCGACGGTGGCGCCACCCGAGATGCGGCCCACGCTCAGGTGATTGATGACGACGGAGCTGCCGGCCGCCTGCGCGCCCACGCCGCCCACCAGCACGTTGCCCTGCGCCATGCCGTACACCTGGCCATCGGCGCCCTTCAATGGCGTCATCAATAAAGTGCCGCCGCGCAAGCTTTTCGCATTGCCCATCGACGATACCGTCACGTCGAGCAGCTGGCCCGGCTGGGCAAACGCGGGCAAGGCCGTCGTCACCATCACGGCGGCCACGTTTTTCAGCTGCAAACTGGTGCCTTGCGGCAAGTTGATGCCCTGCTGCTGCAGCATCGCCGCCACGCTCTGGATGGTGAATGGCGTTTGCGTGGTCTGGTCGCCGCTGCCGTCGAGGCCGACGACGAGGCCATAGCCCATCAGCTGATTCTGGCGCACGCCGGCGATGCTGGCCAGGTCCTTGATGCGCTCGGCCTGCGCAACGGGCGCCAGCAGAGAAATAGCCAGGCCACAGACGACCAGAACGCGGGGAAAGGTCAGGGTCGCCATGATCAGAACGGCAGCAGGCTGAGGAAGAAGCGCGACGCCATCGAGGCCATTTCGGCGCGGTCGATCTGGCTGTTGGTGCGGTATTCGACGCGCGCGTCGGCCACCTGGGTCGATGGCACGACGTTGCCGATGCCGATGGTATCGGGATTGACCATGCCCGAGAAACGGATGAACTCCGTGCCCTTGTTCATGGCGATCTGTTTCTCGCCGGCCACGATCAGGTTGCCATTCGGCAATACCTCGATCACCGTCACGCCGATCGTGCCGGAAAACGTGTTGCTGGCGGACTGGTTGTCGCCGTCCGCAAACTTGGTCGCGCCGTTCGCCGAGACCGTGCCGCCGAAACGGCCCTGGGCGATGCCGGGGGTGCTGAAGCCCACGCTGCCCGACTTGTTGCCGGAACTGGCACCCGCCTTGACGGCGTTCGTGCGCTCGGTGATGGCGATGGTCATGGTGTCGCCCACGTGGCGCGCGCGGCGGTCTTCGAAGGCGGGACGGTAGGTCGACGGCTGGTAGATGGAACCGTTGCTGACGACCACGGGTTCCGGCATCGGCGCGCGCGTGGTGGTCGGGTATTGCACGATCGAAGTGGGCGTGATGGCGCAGCCGGACAGCAGGACTGCGGACAACAGGGCGATGATGGGGTATTGCATGACGAACCTCCGCTGCCATCCGGCGGCGGATGGCATGACGACTATGAAAATTAAAGTTGCGACAATTTCTGCAGCATCTGGTCGGATGTGGTGATGGCCTTGCTGTTGATCTCGTAGGCGCGCTGCGTCTGGATCATGTTGACCATTTCCTCGGCCACGTTGACGTTCGAAGTCTCGATATAGCCCTGCATCAGCACGCCGGCGCCATTCGTGCCCGGGGTGTTGGTCTGCGCCACGCCCGAGGCGCCCGTTTCCATGTACAGGTTTTCGCCCTTCGATTCCAGGCCGGCCGGGTTGACGAAGGTGGTCAGCTGCAGCGAGCCGATCTGCGATGGCGCGACCGTGTCGGGCAAGGTGACGGACACGGTGCCGTCGCGCGCCACGGTCAGGCTCAGCGCATTCGTCGGCACGGTGATGGCGGGCTGGATGACGAAGCCTTCGGACGTCACCAGCTGGCCGTTGGAATCGGTCTGGAAGGAGCCGTCGCGCGTGTAGGCGGTGGCGCCGTCCGGCATCAGCACCTGGAAGAAACCCGTGCCGTTGACCATCACGTCGCGCGAATTGCCCGATGCCTGGGGATTGCCCTGCGTATGGATGCGTTCGGTAGCCACGGTGCGCACGCCCGTGCCGATCTGCAAGCCCGATGGCAGCTGGGTTTGCTGCGACGATTGCGCGCCCGGCTGGCGCACATTTTGATACAGCAAGTCTTCAAACACGGCGCGCGACTTCTTGAAGCCCGTGGTGCTGACGTTGGCCAGGTTATTGGCGATCACGTCCATCTGCGTCTGCTGCGCTTCCAGGCCGGTCTTGGCAATCCAAAGGGAACGAATCATGATTTTTTCTCCAATAACAGCGCTGGTCAGCCCTGTAGACTATTTCTATGTGACCATTATGCGGGTGCCCCCATCAATTCAAAGCGAGGATCTGGGTGGCTTTCGCCGCGTTATTCTCGGCATTCTTCAACAAGCTCATTTGCGTTTCGAACTGGCGCGCCAGGGCGATCATGCTGACCATGGAGTCGACGGGGCTGACATTGCTGCCTTCCAGCGCACCGGTGGTGAGCTTGACGGCCTGATCGGCCTGCGCCACCGTGCCATCCTTCAGGCGGAACAGGCCGTCGTCGCCGCGCACCAGTTGCTGCTCGGGCGGGTTGACCAGCTTGATGCGCCCCAGCACCGTCGACGGGCCTGGCGGCACGTCGGTGGAAATCGTGCCCACCGTGCCGTCGCTGGCGATGGCCACCGTCACGCCGGGCGGAATCGCCATGGGGCCCGTGTCGCCCTGCACCATCAGGCCCGATTGCGTCTGCAGCATGCCGTTTTCATTGAGCTTCAAGGCGCCGTTGCGCGTGTAGGCTTCGGAACCGTCGGCCGACTGCACCGCGATCCAGCCCGCATTTTCCACGGCCACGTCGAGCGCGCGGCCCGTGTGCTGCATCGGGCCTTGCGTGAAATCGGAACCGACCGTCGAATCGACGACGAAGGCGCGCGTCGGCATCATGCCGTCGGCCACCACGGGCACGGCGCGGAACGAGTCGAGCTGGGCACGGAAACCCGTGCTGGTGGCGTTCGCCAGGTTGTTCGCCGTGGTCGCCTGCTTGTCCAGAATGTGCTTGGCGCCCGAGCCGGCGGTGTAGATAAGACGGTCCATTTTTTATTTCTCCTGTTGCCTGAAACCCAAGGTAGAAACCGGGGTCGGACCCTGAGGGTCCGACCCCAGCCTTTCGCCGTTAGGGGTTCAATCCGTTAACGCAAGTTCACCAGAGTTTGTAAAACGGAATCCTGCGTCTTGATGGTCTGCGCGTTCGCCTGGTAGGCGCGCTGCGCCGTGATCATATTGACCAGTTCCGCCGTCAGGTCGACGTTCGACACTTCCACGGCCGAGGCGCGCAAGTTGCCCAGGGTGCCCGTCTTCGGCTCGCCCGTGATGGGCTTGCCCGAGGCCGAGCTTTCCACCCAGGCGTTGTTGCCCAGCGGCTCCAGGCCGTTCGGGTTGGTAAAGTTGCTCAACACCACCTGCCCCAGGGCGCGCGTCTTGCCATTGTTGTACTGGCCCTGGATGACGCCGTCGTCGCCCACGATGAACTGGCTCAGCTGGCCCGCCTTGTAGCCGTCCGCTTCCGTTTTCTTTTCCGCCGTGGCGGTGCCCAGCTGGGTCGATTTGCTGAAATCGACCTGGACCGACAGGGTCGGATTGGCGCCCGTGGCCGGGAAGATCGGCAGGTTGACGGTGACGGGCAAGGTTTGCGGCGGCGTCAGGGCCAGCATGGCGGCCCGGTCCAGGCTGCCGACCGTGTTGAAGACCAGCGAACCGGTCTTGACGGCGGGCACCGAGGTCACGGCGCGGATGGCCGCGTCGATCTGGTCGGGCGTGCGGCTCGAATTGATGCCATTCGGCACGGCACTGCCGTAGGTGGCGGCGATGGCGGCCAGTTGCGCCGGCGTGGCGCCCGCGGCGGCGGCAGCAGCCGAAACGGCGGCGCCGACCGCATTGCCATAGGCGACGGCGGCCGTCGTCACATTGGCCGGCACCAGCGGCACGGCCGTGGCGGCGGCCTGGTAGGCGGCGCGCGCGGCCAGCGAGGCTGGGTCCGTCTGCAGCGCGGCGGCGGCCTTCATGCTGGTCACTTCCGTGCCGTCGACGGCCGAGTAGACGTCCCAGGTGTTGGTGCCCGTCTTGACGTAGAAATTCGACATGATGTGGGAATTGCCCAGCGAATCGAAGACTTCGACAGGGAACTGCTTGCTGTACGTGGTGTCATCACCGAGCTTGAACGGCACCGTGGTCGGCATGGCCGTATTCGAATTGAGGTTGACTTGCGTGTCGACCTTGGTCGTGGCCTGGGGCTTCATGTCCGACTGGTCGATCTGCAGAGGCACGACGGCGCCGGCGACGATCTTGCCGTTGGCGTCGGCCGCATAGCCGGTCAGCTGCGCCAGCTGGGCGTTGACGATGAAACCGCTCTTGTCGACCTGGAACTGGCCATTGCGCGAGTACTGGACGGCGCCGTTGACGCTGGTACGGAAGAAGCCGCCGCCATTGATGGCGATGTCGAGGGGATTCGACGACGATTCCAGGTTGCCCTGGTTAAATTGCTGGGCGATTTGCGAGACCGACACGCCGATCCCCGCCTGGTTGCCGCCCACGCCATACAGCGAGTTGGCATAAATGTCGGCGAACTGGGCCTGCGACTGCTTGAAACCGACGGTGGACGAGTTGGCGATGTTGTTACCGATGACGTCCAGCGATTTGGCGGCGCCATTCAAGCCGCTCAGGCCTTGTTGGAAAGACATTGTGTTCTCCTGGTAGAAATTAGGGGTAGAGGGTCAGCTAAGGGGAAGCGGCTTACAGAATCTGTTTCACGTCGGCCATGGTGATGCTGCCCACGCCCGGGACATTCAATTTCACGCCATTCGCGCCCGTCGACACGCTGGCGACCGAACCGAACATCAATGCCGTCGCATCCTTGAGCTTGGTGCCGCCGCGCGTGGCTTCCACCGCGAAGGTGTAGGCGCCGTCGGCCAGCACGACCGGCTTGCCGTCCTTGTCGAGATCGGCGGTGGAACCGTTCCAGCCCAGCGGCAAGGTGCCCGCTTCCTGTGCGCCCAGGTCGATGGAATGGACTTCCTTGCCATCCTTGTAGATGATGACCTTGACCTTGTCGGCCGCCGTGGCCAGGTCCACGCCCAGCAGCGCGGCACTCTTGCTCAGGTTGATATCCTTGCCCGCCGTCAACACGCCATGGCCGATGATGTTGGCCGCCTGCATCGATTCGGCTTGCTGGTAGCTGGTTTTCAGGGTTTCCAGGGTCGTGTTGAGCTTGTTGACGCCCGTCACCGTGGACAGTTGCGCCAGCTGGCTGGTCAGTTGCGCATTGTCCAGCGGATTCATCGGATCCTGGTTTTTCAGCTGCGTCACCAGCAGGGTCAGGAATTTGTTCGTTTCCGCTTCGACACTGCCTGCCTCGGCCGTGCTCTTCTTCGGATTCATCGTCGCCATCAGGTCGGTGGTGACGGAGGTCGTGGTATCGATGGTTGCCATAATGATCAGTCAGCCTTATTGGCCGAGGGTAAGGGTTTTCAAGAGCAGCGACTTGGCCGCGTTCATGGTTTCCACATTGGTCTGGTACGAGCGCGAAGCCGACAGCATGTTGACCATCTCGTCGACCGTATTTACGTTGGGCATGGTGACGTAGCCCTTCTCGTCGGCCAGCGGATTCTTCGGGTCGTAGACCAGCTTCATCGGCGACGGGTCCTCGATCACCTTCTGCACCTTGACGGCCGTGGCGCCGTTGGCCATGGGCACGGCTTCGAACACCACCTGCTTGGCGCGGTAGGCTTCGCCCGTGGCGCTGGTGGCGCTGTCGGCATTGGCCAGGTTGCTGGCCACCGTGTTCAGGCGCTGCGCCTGGGCGCTCATGGCCGAACCGGACACATTGAAGATATTAAATAGCGACATGATTATTGTCCTCCCTGGATGGCCGTCAGCATGCCCTTGATCTGCGAGTTGAGGAACGTCACGGCCGCCTCGTAGCGGATGGCGTTGTCGGCGAAGGCATTGCGCTCGAGGTCCATATCCACCGTATTGCCATCGACGGCGCCCTGGGCCGGCGCGCGGTACAGCAGCGGCGTGCCGTCGGCCAGGGTCTCGACCTTGCCGCCCGTGCTGCTTCCCACGGCGGCGGCGACGCCCTTGCCCGGCATATGCTGCGGCGCCGTGCCCTTCAGGGCCGGTGGCACGCCATCCTTGCGCGCCATCGCGCCCTTCAGCGCGCTGGCGAAATCGACGTCGCGCGCCTTGTAGTTGGGCGTGTCCGCATTGGCGATATTCGAGGCGAGCAATTCCTGACGCGTCGAGCGCAGGCTCAGCGCCGTCTCGTTGAAGCGCATGTAATCGTCGAGTTTCCCTATCATGTCAGGCTCCGGAAAGATCTGCCACTGGCGCCCGAGATGGCGGAAGGATGGCGGTATAGTGATGACAGGAAACATAGTACGGCGCCCGCCGGCAAGGCCATCGCCGGATCAGACCGTACTTTTACCCCTTAATCGGCGCTTCGAACGGGGCGGCGCGCACTATCATGGCACTATTCCAGAGGCCTATCACCATGAAAACACCGCTCGCTTTCCTCCTTGCCCTAGCCATCCCGCTTGCCGCCCTGGCGCCTTCCGCGCAGGCGCAAAACGCCGGCCGGCAGACGCCGGAAGCGCTGCGCAACAGCGTGGAACAATTCCTGCAGGTGCAAAGCAACGGTTTGCCGGGCAAGGTGACGATCACCGTCGGCGCCGTCGATCCGCGCCTGAACCTGGCCGCCTGCCCCGCGCCGCAAGCATTCATGGCGCCGGGCGCCCGCGCCTGGGGCAAGACCACCGTGGGCGTGCGCTGCACGGCCCCGTCCAGCTGGACCATCTATCTGCAAGCGAACGTGGCCGTCGTGGGCGACTACGTGGCCAGCGCCGTGCCGCTGGCGCAAGGACAGGCCATCGACGCCAGCCAGCTGGTGACGATGCAGGGCGACCTGGCCGCATTGCCGGCAGGCATCGCCACCGACATGGCCCAGGTCGTGGGCGCCAGCACGAATATTTCCTTGCCGCCAGGCACGCCGATGCGCCTCGACACCCTGCGCCGCAAACCGGTGGTGATGCAGGGCCAGCTGGTGCGTGTCGTTTCCAGTGGCAACGGTTTCCAGGTGGCATCAGAAGGACGCGCCATCGGCAGCGCCGGCGATGGCCAGACGGTGCAGGTCCGCACGCAGAGCGGCCAGCAGATCAGCGGCGTGGCGCGGGCTGGCGGCATGGTGGAGGTGGCGTTCTAAACACGGATGGACAGCGATATTGTGGTCTGGCGCACTAAAGTTTCGGAAGAAGGTGCCGATAATGACACATATCCCGGAGTTTCTTGACTTCGACCAGACGAGGATCACGCTGTGAAAATTACCGATAACACCATTAAAAGCAATCCCGGCCTGCCGGTGGCGCCCGCCAGTACCTCCGGCGCCCGGAATGCCGAGAAAGCCCAGGCAACACCGACGACGTCGGACAATGTACGCCTGTCGCCGCAAGGACAGGCATTAGCGGCCAGTGCAACTGCCGGCAGCGGCGCCGTGTTCGACACGAAAAAAGTCGAACGCATCAAGCTGGCGATCGCCGACGGCCAGTTCCAGGTCAACTCAGAAAAAGTGGCGGACGGTCTCCTCGACACGGTCAAGGACTTGCTGCACTCACGAAATAGATAGGTTTCCTCATGCAATCAGTGACTCCGTTTTCCAGCCTGCGCGACGAGCAACAGCTCATGACCACATTGCTGGCATTGATGAAAGAAGAACAGCGGCATCTGGTTGCGGCTGACATCGATGCAATCACGGAGCTCACGGCGCGCAAGACGGCGCTCGTCGGACAATTGAGCCAGCTGGCGGTGCAACGCCACCAGGCGCTGGCGGCAGCCGGTTTCACGGCCGCCGAAGCGGGCATGGAAGACTGGCTGGTCGGCGCCAACGAGGCCGAGGCGGCATCCCTGTGGAAAGCCCTGCTCGAGACGACGCGCGAAGCGAAGGAACAAAACCGCCTGAACAGCCTGCTCGTCAACAAGCACATGGTACATACGCAAGGCGCCCTGAACGCCATGCGCCCCCCGGCCCAAAGCGGCAATTTCTACGGCCCCAGCGGCCAACCGACGACGAACACGGCCAGCCGGCGCGTCGTCATCGGCTAAGTTTTTACTCCACGCCCACTACTTCAAGCCAGGAAACAGCGGCGACAAGCACAGCAATAAGCCATTGCTGCAGGCATGCGCCGTGGCCGGGTAAAAAGGCACTTGCGCCCCGCTCAAGCCTGTACGTTTGAGCGCGCTCAAACGCGAGACGAATGGTGTGTATATGCTAATCCTTAGCGCACGCCACACCACAACAGGCGGGACTTTCCCCGCTGACAAGAATAGCCTTTCCCGCTGGCATAGCTAATCCATTCTGACGCGTCAGCCTGCGCATTCGCGCTGCGCCATGACGCACGCCATTCAATCGCAAGACCATCTGGAGCACGATATGAACGCTATCTCAATATCCAAGGCTGGCGCGGCGCTGCTGCTCGGCAGCGCCCTGCTGGCGCCGAGCGCGCAGGCCGATACGCAAGCCGTGTTTTATAACCATCTCGTCTCGACTGCCGTGGTGGCTGCGCCGCTGCTGGCGCAAGACACGCTGTTCATCGACACTTTCACGACGGAGCGCGGTTCGCTGCTGCAAACGACTACGTTTACGGTCGGCAGCGGCGTGCAATCATTCACGGGCAACGCCGCCTGGCTGGTCACCGGCGCCAACGACTTCGGCCCCCGCCTGACCGGGGTCAACATCGACCTGTTCGACGCGAGCAACAACCTGGTGCAATCGGATACGTTCGCCGGCGTGCTGGGCGGCTTCGCCCATTCCACCTTCAGCGGACTGCTGGGAGCAGGCACGTATACCATGGTGGCCACGGGCGTCGGCGTGCGTGATTCCGTGCTGGACATTTCCATCACCACGGCCGTGCCCGAACCGGCAAGCTATGCGATGCTGCTGGCGGGGCTGGGGCTGGTGGGGTATGGCATACGGCGCCGCAAGACGCTGACCTGACAGGCCCTGACACGCCGCGCAGGAGTTGAAGTGCCGCGCGTGCAGCGTACGGGCGCCGCTCAGCCGTGCGCGGGGCGGCCAGTATGCTGGCGAAACTTCGCCGCGATGGCGTGCGCCTTGGCGCTGGCGGCGGCTTGCTGCTCCGGCGTCAGCTCGTTCTGCAGCCAGTGCCAGTACTCATCCTGATACGGATTGGTAACGCCGGGCGCCAGGATGTCGTCGTACACGAGGCGCAGGGCCAGCAGGTAACCATACGCCTGCGGCGCATCTTTGTGCACCACGTCGCCATCGCGCAGATACGCCATCATCAGGGTCGACACGCTGGTCAGTTCCGCCTCGTCCGCCTGCGCCGTCAGCTGGGCGATGGCTTGCCGCTTCCACGCCTGCACCAGCGGGTCGTCGGGACGGTTGCGCAGCGCGCTGCGGTCGCCGAACGGGCCTTCCGACAGGAACAGCGTGGCCGCGCCCGGCACGCCCGCCTTCGCGGCCGTGGCCAGGTAGTCCAGGCGATCCTCGCGCTGGCGCTGCGTCAAGCCCGCGCACAGCTGCCGCTGGGCGGCTTTTTCTTCCGCCGTCATCTCACGGCCCAGCTCGAATTCCAGCCCCGGCAACCGGCCTTCCTTCTCAAAAGAAATACAGTCATCGAGCAGATTGTAGGCCGCATACGCGTCTTCCGGCTTGCCGCTGGCGCCCAGGCGCGCAAGCTGCTGCGCGAGCGTCACGGGAACGGGCGCGGCACCGGCGGCCGGGGCGGCATCGATAGTCAGATACGATGCCAGGCTGCGTCCCGGCGGCGCGCCGGCGGCAACGGCGCCCGCTTGCGGCGTGCCGCCGTCGGGTGCGGGCCAGTACACGAGCGCCAGCACTGCCGCGATGGCAGCGGCGATGGCGATACCGGTCAGTTTGCTGTTCATAGGAGGTGGCACATAAGAGGAAATGCACGTTACCACAGGCGCACGGCAGTGGGCCGCACGCCTCCGCACGCTCAGCCGCCGGCCTTTTTCGCCTGGTGGCCCAGCTTGACCAGCGCGGCCAGGATGGCCTCCACATGGTCGCCCTGCACTTCGATCACGCCGTCCTTGACGGTGCCGCCCGAACCGCACTGCGTGCGCAGCTGCTTGCCCAGCAGGGCCAGGGCGATGGCGTCCAGCGGCAAGCCTTTCACCACGGTAACGCTCTTGCCGCCGCGTCCCTTGGTCTGGCGCGACACGCGCACCACGCCGTCGCCCGCCGGCACCGCCTTCGATTGCGCCTTGCATGCGCATTGCGCCAGCGGCTGGCGGCAGGCGGGACACATGCGACCCGTTTCGGTGGAGTAGACGAGACCGCCCTGGGAACTGCTTTTCATGATGAGGTGATAAAAAGGGAGAAGGCACGATTGTACCAAGCGGGAGCGCGATCCAGCTCGCTCCCGCCCCATCCGGCGGCGCGCCGGCTAACGTTTAACGCAAGGTCACGAACACGGGATTCGAATAGAACCACAGGCTGCGGTAATTGCGGTCGTTGATGTCATTGAAGCGCTGGGTACTGTCCGTCGTGCCCGTGCGCTGGTCGGCCAGCGGTTCGCCGCCCTGCGTCAGTCCCGCGACATCGGTACCAAGATTGGTGCCCCGCAGGCGGAAATACTGGTTTTTCGTTGCCGTCGTTTCATAGCTCACGCTGGCGTAGCCGTCGGCCCCGACTTTCCAGTCCGCGCTGGTGAAGCGCTTGAGCACGCGCGTGCTGGCATTGCCGGCAACATTGTAGGCCGGCGTGCCCGCCACCGCCTTCGCGCCCACATCGCCGACGATCAGGTCGACATGGTCGACCACGGGCTTGACGTTGGCGGCCACGCCGCTGTCGACGGGCTTTTCGTAGTTGTTTTTGGCCGGGCTCCTGAAGCGGATGGTGATCGTGACTTTCTCGCCGCTGCCCACCTTCAGCTCGCCGCCCATCTCCTTGCGGTCGTCCTTGCTGGCGAGGTTGAAATCGAGCGCGTTGATCAGGTCGCCATAGGTGGAGAACATCTTGCCCGAACGCAAGCCGGCCAGCAAGTCCTTCGCCAGCGGGGCGCCCTGCGCGCCGTTGAACACATAGTTCTTCGCATACTCGCCGGGGAAATAGCCGCTGCTGTTGCCGCCGACAATCTTGAAGTGGGTATCCGAATCGGTCAGGTTCCAGATGCGGCGCCCCTCGCCCAGCAGCGCATCCCATGGTCCGCCCAGCTTGGCCACCACGTAGTCGACGCCGCCATACACGCGCAGCAGCGCATTGTCGTCCGTGTAGGCGGCCGTGTAGCCGCCCCGGTCCGGTTCCATCTGGTTGCCGACCATGCCTTCGATGGCGAACATGATGTTCGGCGCGGCATCGTTGAAGGCACGCAAGTCGGCGATGCTGTAGCTGCCCTTGTTGCGCGACGGATGGTTGATGACGGCGTAGCTGGTTTCCGGGTAATTCTGTTTCAGCCAGTTGATCGCTTGCAGCGCATCGGCAGCCGTCTTGTTGTAGCGGGTGTCGCCGTATTTCGCTTTCCATGCCGCGACGTCGGCGGCGTCGAACATGGCCGCGTCGCGCGTGGTAAACAGGTATTCGAACTCCTTCATGCCCCGCGTGCTGGCGACCAGTTTGTCCGTCCCTTCGAACAGGCCGATGCCGATGTGATCGTGGGTCGGCATATCCCACTCGAAGCCGGAGAAGATCAGCTTGTCGGCGTAGCTGCCGCCCGCCTGCAAGGCCTGCACGCGCGGGATTTCATAACGCTCGGCGCCGATGGACATGGGAATCGGCGCCGCCAGCGGCGCGCCCAGTGCATCGCGCGTGGAGACGCGCAAATGGTTCGACAGCGCCATCCAGTCGAGGCCATACGTGGTAAAGGCTTTGGCCAGCACCTTGTCCAAGGTCTGGCTGACGTCGGCGTCGGCCGATTGGGTGGTATGGGTGTGCAGGTCGCCGGCGATCCAGCGGCCGGCGGGGAGCGGCGGCACGCTGCCGGCCGGGTCGCTATCGCCGCCGCAGGCGGCGACACTCAACACGATGGCAATGGCCGAAGCAAGCAATGTTCTGGAAGAAGGCATGGGATGACCTGGAAGCTGAAAGAAGGGCGACAGCCTAGCATTCCAGTATGACCAGCGAATGACATGGTCCAGGCCCTGCCGGCCCGACAGCCCGTCCTAGTTGGCCGGCGGCGCCGTCGGCACTTCCGTCACCGTCTCGGGGATGCCGGACAAGATCGTCACGGCGACCCGGCGGTTGCGCGCCCGCCCTTCCGGCGTGGCGTTGGGCGCCACGGGGATGTTGTCGGCGTGGCCCACCGCCGTCAGGCGCGACGCCTTGACGCCGCTGGCGATGAACAGGCGCACCACGGCGCTGGCGCGCGCGGCCGACAATTCCCAGTTCGAGGCGAAGTTCGAATTGCTGATCGGCTGCACGTCCGTATGCCCTTCCACCTGCACGTCGTGCGTGTCGTCCTTGAGCAGCACGGCGACGGCGCGCAGGGCCTGGTCCGATTCCGCCGTCAGGCGCGCCGCGCCCGGGTCGAACAGCACGCTGGCGTTGATTTCCACGCTCACGCCGCGGCTCGTCTGCGTGACGCGGACCTTGCCTTCCTTGACCAGCGGCGCCAGGGTCGACGTCAAGTCCTGCGCCAGGCGCGTCATGTGTTCGCGCTCGCGGCGGATGGCTTCCGTGCGGCGCTTCAGGGCGGGGTTCGGCAGCGGAATCGCTTGCGGCGCTTCCATGATGATGGGCGGCGCGCCCTTTTCCAGGCTGAAGGCCTGGCCGATGGCGTTCTGGAAGACGCGGTATTTGCACCCGTTGACTTGCGAAATCGCGTACACCACGACGAAAAACGCGAACAACAAAGTGATGAAGTCGGCATACGAAATCAGCCAGCGGTCCTGGTTGTCCGGTTCCTCGTCATACTTCCTGCGCGCGCGCCGCATCATGGTCAGTGCTCGCTCAGTGCTCGTGAAGCAGGCTGGAGACGCGCTCTTCGATGATGCGCGTATGGTCGCCCGTGGCGATGTCATACAGCACGGCGGCCGTGATTTCATACTGCACCACGCGGCGCGAGACGATGGCCTTGAGTTTATTGGCCACAGGCAGGAACAGCAGATTGGCCAGTCCCACGCCATAGATGGTCGAGACGAAGGCCACCGCGATGCCGCTGCCCAGTTTGCTCGGGTCGGTGAGGTTTTCCATCACGTGGATCAGGCCCAGCACGGCACCGAGGATGCCGATGGTGGGCGAATAGCCGGCCGCCGATTCCCACACCTTGACGGCCTGGCGCTCGGCCATTTCGTAGGCGGAGATTTCCACGTCGAGCAGCTGGCGCAGCTTGTCGGGCGCGATGCCGTCGACGATCATGCGCAAGCCCTTGGCGTTGAAGCGGTCGGCCGTGTTTTCCATCAGCCGCTCGAGCGCCAGCGGGCCGTCGCGGCGCGCCGTCAGGCTCCATAGTCCGATGTCGCGCGCCAGCGCGGCACGCGTATCGGACGGCGGCAGGAAGACCCAGCGCAGCATTTCCAGGCCGCGCACGAAGGTGCGAAGCCGCGTCTGCAGCAGCACGGCGCCGAAGGTGCCGATGATGACGATGGCAAAGGCGGCCGGCTGCAGCAGGGAGGCCATCTTGCCGCCTTCCAGTGCCTGGCCGACCAGCAGGCCCGCCAGCGCCAGCGCCAGCCCGATTACGCTGGACCAGTCCACGCCTGCTCCCTCAAGGTTGCGCGCAGGCGCGCGACGGCCTGGGTATGCAGCTGCGAGACGCGCGATTCGGATACGCCCATCACCGCGCCGATCTCCTTCAGGTTCAGCTCTTCTTCGTAATACAGGCCCATGAGTATTTTCTCGCGTGGCGGCAGCGCGTCGATGGCATCGATCACGGATTGCCGGAAATCGGTATCGAGCAGGGAACGCAAGGGGTCGCTGTCCTCGTCCACGCAGTGGCGGTCGAGGAAGCTGTCGTTGCCGTCCGGGTCATGAAAGTCTTCGTAGTACAGGAGTTGGTGGCCGCCGCCGTCACCCAGCATTTCCTGGTAGTCGGCCAGCGACATTTTCAGCAGTTTCGCCACTTCCGACTCCGTCGGCGGGTGGCCGAGGCGCTGCTGCAAGGTGCTCATCGCCTCCTCGATCTTGCGCATGTTCTGGCGCATGCTGCGCGGCAGCCAGTCGCTGGTGCGCAATTCGTCGAGCATGGCGCCGCGGATGCGCAGCACGGCATACGTCTCGAACTGCGCGCCATGCGTCTCTTCATAGCGGGTAATGGCATCGAGCAGGCCGATCATGCCGGCCTGGATCAGGTCATCGACCTCGACCGAAGGCGGCAATTTCGCCTTCATATGGTGCGCCAGACGCTTCACCAGCGGAATGTGCTCCGTCAGCAAATAGTCCTTGTTCGATTTCCCTTTGACCGTGTACATAGGCTGCTTATTGTTTTCTCGTCTTATCTGGTGCTACGGTTGGTGTCAGGCGCTGAACTGGTGCGGGCTCCCCGTCTGGTACAAGGTGCCGCCAAGCACCGGCGCCGCCGAACGGGCCAGCCGCTCGGCCAGTCCGCGAAACGCCACCGAGGCGCCCGCCAGCGGAAACGCATCGACCACGCTGCGGCCCAGGCGCGCCGCGCGGTGCAGATATTCATCGGCAGGCACCGAACCCATCGAGGTCAGCTTCACGGCCAGGTAGCGGCTCGCCGCCTGTGCCATATTATCGTATACCACTTTTGCCTCGGATTCGGAAGCGCCGGTGACGAGAATGCCGAACGGACGGCGTCCCAGTTCCTGGCTCAGGCGCTTGATCAGGCAGTACGCCGCCTTGATCGAAGTGGCGCTGGTCGACACTTGCACGACGATATCCGACGAAGCCATCAAGGGCACGGGGAAGCAGGCGCCCTCGTCGGCCACGACGCCGTCGACCAGCACGATGCCGCTCTGGCGCGCCAGCACCTCGAAAGTCTTGCCCAGGCGGCGCAGTTCATCCTCGCCCGCATAGTCCATGCTGTCCATCAGGTGGTTGCGCGCGCCCAGGCTGGCCACGCCGAAGCCTTGCGGCACCTGGTGGATGACCTGGTTCAAGCCGCACTGCTGGCGCGCCACGTCGCGCAGGCTGGCGCCATGCGCCAGTCCCAGCCGTGCAGCCACGCCGTCGCTGCCGCCGCTGGCGTCGAGCAGCAGCACGTCATTGCCGCCATAGGCGAGCGAAGCGCCCAGGTTGACCAGCATGGCGCCCTTGTCGTCCTGCGGCGTGGCCGAGAGGAACGTCATGACGCGCGGCTGCGGGCCGGCCAGCATGCGGCGCAAGCCTTCGGCCTGGTCGAAATCGAAATTAGCCAAGGTGCACCCCGCGCGCTTCATTGTTGCGGGCGGCCGCCTGCGCCATCAGCAGCGGCAGTTCGGCATCGGAAAACTGCGTCGCCGCCGAGTCGCGCTTGAGCTTGAAGGCGCGGTCGATCAGGTAGCCGCGGTCGGCCAGGTACAGGTCTTCCGGCACGCGCTGACCGTTCGACACATAAAACAGGTTCAGCTTCTGGCGGATCACCACGTCGAGCACATTGCCGATCGATGCCGCTTCATCGAGCTTGGTCATGATGCAGCCGGCCAGGCCGCTGCCTTGATACGCGCGCACCACTTCGTTCAGTGTTTCCTGCGTCGCCGTGGAATTGAGGCACAGCAAACGCTTCACGTCGGCGCCGGCGCCCGACAGCATGGCCACCTGCTCCGTCACCATCTGGTCGCGCTGGCTCACGCCCACGGTATCGATCAGCACCGTGTGCTTGTTCTTGAGTTCCTTCAGGGCGATGCGCAGGTCCGCCTCGTCCTTCACCGAATGCACCATCACGCCGAGGATCTTGCCGTAGATGCGCAGCTGTTCGTGCGCGCCGATACGGTAGGCATCCGTGGTGATCAGGGCCAGCTTTTCCGGGCCGTGACGCATCACGCAGCGGGCCGCCAGCTTGGCCGTGCTGGTGGTCTTGCCGACGCCGGTCGGGCCGACCAGCGCGAATACGCCGCCCTGCTCCAGCATCGCGTCTTCATTGGCGACCGTGTTCAGGTTGCGGCTCAGGACGGTCTTAATCCAGCGCATGCTTTGCGCACCGTCGAGACCGGCGGGCAGCTTGTCGATCAGGTAGCGCGCCAGGCTGGCCGAGAAGCCGGCGGCCAGCATTTCGCGCAGCACGACGGCTTTTTGCGGCTCGCGCTGCTGCGTCGAGCCCCACGAGATTTCCGCCAGCTGGGTTTCCATCATGCCGCGCATGGCGCGGATTTCATTCATCATGCCGCTCATCTCGGCGGCGGCGTTTTCCTTGACGTGCGCCAGCGCGCTGGCCATCATCTGCTGCATGCGGGCCATGTCCACTGGCTCGCCGGCTGCCTGGCGCGGTGCGGCAGGACGCGGTGCGGCCGGGCGCTGGGCCGGGGCGGCCGGACGCTGCGGCGTGGCGAACTGGGTCTGCAACTGGGGACGGGGCTGGGCCATTTCGGACGCGGCCGGCGGCGAAGCCAGCGAAGCGGCATCGTCATTGGCCAGCGCGAGGATTTCCACCACGCCATCGGTCTGGCGGTTCGACAGGATCACGGCGTCGGGACCCAATGCTTCGCGCACCTTGCGCAGCGCATCGCGCGACGAGGCGCCCGTAAATTTCTTCACATTCATGACCGGCCTCCCAAGGCGGGGGTGGCGCAATATTGGCTGAACTGTGTGACCATCATCGACTCCTGTTGCTTGGGTGCTGTCTTCCTCATGGACACAGATCACCCGGACAGTTTCCATTATTAGCGATGCTTGCAGGAAATGATCGAAGGAACAGGACGGGAAAGTACCCGTTATTCAGTTTGCCGGCAGGAAATTGATGTTTATTTGACCAAGAGCAAGGGCTGGGGTCAGACCCCCACTAACGCTAACGCAAAGCTCCGCGCTAACGCTGGAGGGGGTCTGACCCCGGCATTAACTATGCCAACTACTGCGCGCCCACCAGGCTGGTGACGCGGATCGTCTTGGTTTCCGGCACTTCCGCATGCGACAGCACTTTGAGCTGCGGCAAGGCGCGGCGCAGGAAGCGCGACAGCAGGGCGCGCAGCGGCGCCGGCACCAGCAGCACGGGCGTCAGACCCAGCGCTTCCTGCTGCTGCGCGGCCAGGCCCGCCTGGTGGGCGATGGTGTCGGCCAGGCCCGGCTCGATGCCGGCGCCGTCGCCGCCATTGCCCATCGCCTGCATCAGCAGGCGCTCCAGGCGGCTGTCGAGGGTCATCACGGACAGTTCGGCCGCGCCGGGGAACAGTTGCTGCACGATGGCGCGGCCCAGGGCCACGCGCACCAGCGCCGTGAGGTCGTTCGGGTCTTGCGTCTGCACCGTATGCTCGGCCAGGGTTTCGATGATGGTGCGCATGTCGCGGATGTGCACGCCCTCGGCCAGCAGGTTCTGCAGCACCTTCTGCAGGGTGGACAGCGACAGCATCTTCGGCACCAGGTCTTCCACCAGGCGCGGCGACTCCTTGCCCAGGTGGTCGAGCAGGGACTGCACTTCCGCGCGGCCCAGCAGCTCGGACGCGTGCGAGGTAATCAAATGGTTCAAGTGCGTGGCCACCACGGTGCCCGCATCGACGACCGTGTAGCCCATCGATTGCGCCTGGTCGCGCAAGCTGGCGTCGATCCAGGTGGCGGGCAAGCCGAAGGCGGGATCGTTCGTGGCCAGGCCAGGCAAGGTGCCGCTGGCCATGCCGGGATTGATCGCCAGGAACTGGCCGTTGAACGCTTCGCCCACGCCCACTTCCACGCCCTTGAGCGTGATGCGGTAGGCCGACGGCTTCAATTCCAGGTTGTCGCGGATATGCACGGGCGGCGCCAGGAAACCCACTTCCTGGGCGAATTTCTTGCGGATGCCTTTGATGCGCTTGAGCAATTCGCCGCCCTGCGTCTTGTCGACCAGGGGAATCAAACGGTAGCCCACTTCCAGGCCCAGGGTGTCGACGGGCATGATGTCTTGCCAGCTGGCCTCTTCCTGCTCGGGCGCCACGGTCGCTTGCGGCGCCTCGGCCGGCTTTTCGGCCGCCGCTTTTTCCTGCCTGCGCTTCTTGCTGATCAAATAGGCGGAACCGGCCAGCAATGACGCCAGCAGGATGAAGACCATGTTCGGCATGCCGGGAATCAAGCCCATGCCGCCGATGATGCCGGCGGTAATGTACAGCACTTGCGGTTTCGCAAACAATTGACCGACCAGCTGGGTGCCGATGTCCTGTTCGCTGGCCACGCGCGAGACGACGATACCGGCCGCCGTGGAAATGATCAGCGAAGGAATCTGCGCCACCAGGCCGTCACCGATGGCCAGCAGGGTGTAGTTCTTGAGTGCATCGGCAAAGCCCATGTCGTGCTGCAGCAAGCCCACCAGCAGGCCGCCGACGATGTTGATGACGGTGACCATGATGCCGGCGATGGCGTCGCCGCGCACGTATTTGCTGGCACCGTCCATGGCGCCGTAGAATTCCGCTTCCTGCGCCACTTCCGTGCGGCGGCGGCGCGCTTCGTCTTCGCCGATCAGGCCGGCGTTCAGGTCGGCATCGATGGCCATCTGTTTACCAGGCATGGCGTCCAGCGCGAAGCGGGCGCCCACCTCGGCGATACGGCCCGCACCCTTGGTCACGACGGTGAAGTTGATGATCGTCAAAATAATGAAGACCACGATACCGACCGTGTAGTTGCCGCCAATCAAGAAGTGACCGAACGCTTCGATCACTTTACCGGCCGCGTCGGCGCCCGTATGGCCTTCCGTCAGCACGACGCGCGTGGACGCCACGTTCAGCGACAGGCGCAGCATGGTCGACACGAGCAGGATGGTGGGGAACGCCATGAAGTCGAGCGGCTTGACCGTGTACAGCGCCGTCAGCAGCACGATGATGGACAGCGCGATATTAAAGCTGAAGAAGATGTCGAGGATGAAGGCCGGCAGCGGCAACACCATCATCGCCAGCAGCATGATGATGATGATCGGTGCGGCGACACCCTTGCTGGCGTTGTTGCCCATTCCGCTGAGCCAGGCTGGCAATCTCAGGCCGTTCATGGTGTACTTCCTTTATTCTTGTCTGCCGCGTCTGCTGCGGGTTTGGTCTGCGATGCGGGGTCGAGCGGATCGAGCTCGGGCGGCACGTCGAGTTTTTTCGGCTTGTCGGGGCGCTGGCCCTGGCCGCTGCCGTAGCTGCGCAGCTGGAACACATACGCCAGCACTTCGGCCACGGCACCGTACAGCGCCTCGGGAATCTCGTCGCCGATGTCCGTGTGCTTGTACAGCGCACGCGCCAGGGCGGGCGCTTCCAGGATGGCGACCTTGTGTTCCCCCGCCAGTTCGCGGATCTTCGCCGCCACCTCGTCGACGCCCTTGGCCACCACCTGCGGCGCGCCGCGCGAATTCTCGCCATACTTCAAGGCCACGGCGTAGTGGGTCGGATTCGTCACCACCACGTCGGCCGTCGGCACGTCGGCCATCATGCGGCGGCGCGACATTTCATGCTGCATCTGGCGTATCTTCGCCTTGATCTGCGGATTGCCGTCCGACTCCTTCGCCTCTTGCTTGACTTCCTGCAAGGACATTTTCATCTTGTTGGCGTAGTGCCACATCTGGTACGGACCGTCGATGGCGGCGATCAGGCCCAGCGCACCCACGATCAGCAAAAAGGCCGTGATCAGCAGACTGATCAGATGGGCCGAACCGGCGCGCAGGGATTCCACCGACAAGCCCAGAACGGCATCCTTTTGATGCTGCATCACCATCCAGGCAACGACGCCGACGACGAGGGTCTTGGCGATGGCCTTGAGCAATTCCACCAGCGCATTCTTCGAAAACATATTGCCCAGGCCGCGAATCGGGTTGAGCTTGCCAAAATTGGGTGTAAACGCCTTGGAACTGAACAGCCAGCCTCCCACCAGCACGGGCGAAGCCAGCGCGACGAGCATGATGGCCGCGGCGTACGGCAGGCAGGTCAGCAGCACCGAACCCACGTCGTAGCCGATGCGCAACATCATCGCGTCGGGATTGAGGATTTGCTCCCGGTCCAGGGTCAGCCCGGAAACCATGACGGCCGTCAACCGCCGCACGATGGCGTCGCCGGCAAACCACAGGCAGCAGCCGGACGCCATCAGCACCGTAAACGTGGCCACTTCACGCGATCGCGGAACGTCGCCTTCCTCACGCGCCTGCTCGAGGCGCTTCGGTGACGCGGCTTCGGTCTTTTCTGCGTCGCTGTCTTCCGACATCAATCAACTCCGGTGAAGTCCTGCAGCCTGGCTAGGCGCAATACGGACTGGGCATGGAGCATTATCGGTTCAATCAGCACAGCACCATCAAGGGAAAAGGGGGGCGAATCCCCTGCTTTTCCTTTGCTCTCCAGAAACCTTAGCGGGACTTGCGCGCTTCGGCCTGTTTCACCGTTTGTTCTATCGCGCCGAACAAGGATTTACCGTCGTCACCAAGCATTTCCAAACGAACAACATCACCAAACAGCAAGTACGGCGTACTGGCGACGCCATCGGCGATCATCTCCTGGTTACGTCGCTCAACGATGCTGGAAAAGCCCTTTTTTACTTCCTTGTTGGCGATGCCGCCCGCGCCGACCACGCTGCCGGCGCGCGCGTTGCGCGTCTGGCACAGATGGGCGAGCAATTGCGGGTAATTGAACGCCATGTCGGCGCCCGCGTGGGGCTGGCCCGTCAACTTGCCGTTCAGGCTGCAGCGCAAGGCGTAATGCACCTTGCCGCCGCGCCAGGCGTCGCCCAGCTCGTCGGGCGTGATGGCGACGGGCGAGCACGCCATCGCCGGCTTCGCCTGCAGGAAGCCGTAGCCGCCGGCCTGCTCGTCCGGCGCCAGGTTGCGCAAGGTGACGTCGTTGACCAGCATCAACAGCTTGATGTTCAGATGCGCCTGGTCGGGCGTCGAGCCCATGGCCACGTCGTCGGTGATGGCGGCAATGCCTGCCTCGTAATCGATGCCCCACTGTTCGTGCGCCAGGGTGATATCGTCGTGGGCGCCGAGGAAATCGTCGCTGGCGCCCTGGTACATGCGCGGCGCCTCGCGCAGATTGGCGGGCGCGTCGACGCCAGCGGCCTTGCAGGCCCGCTCGATCTGCTGTAGGTAGGAAGCGCCGGCCACGCGCAAACTGCTGCGCGGCAAGGGCGCCATGCAGTTGGCGGGGTCGAACTCGAAGGCGCGATGGCCGCGGCCGCTATTGATGGTCTGGTACAGCAAGTCCAGCTGGGGCGCGATGAAACTCCAGTCGTCGAGCGCCTTTTGCAGGGTCGGGGCGATGCCATCGGCCAAGTGGGCCGTTTTCAGGTCGCGCGAAACGACGGCCAACTGGCCATCACGCGTGCCATCCTTCAGGGTAGCTAATTTCATGTGCGGGAAACTTCGTCAAATGCAGGCAATTGAAGGCTAAAGACGCCAAAAAGCCGGGATATTCCCGGCTTTGACGGTCAGGAGAGTTTTTACGCGAGGAGAGCGATCTGCTCGGGCGTCAGATAGCACCACTCGCCTTCGGCGATGCCCAGCGACTCCAGGGTCAGGCTGCCGATGGCGGAACGGTGCAGCGCGCTGCAATGGTTGCCGGCGGCGGCCAGCATGCGCTTGACCTGATGGTATTTGCCTTGCTCGAGCACGATTTCCAGCTGGAACTCGCCCCGCTTGACGCAGACGAGGGCGGCCAGCGGGGCCGGTTCGTCGTGCAATTGCACGCCGGCCAACAGCAGGGCCACCAGTTCATCGGTCACGGGCTCTTGCGTGGTGGCCTGGTAAATCTTCGGAACGTGGCGCTTCGGCGACGATTGTGCATGGATAAATGGGCCATCGTCGGACATCAGCAGCATGCCGGTCGTATCGTGGTCGAGCCGGCCGACGGGCTGGACTTCGCGCCAGGTGAACTGTTCCGGCAGCAGGGTCAGCACGCCAGGATGATGGCTGGGCTTGCGCGAGCATTCGAAGTTGGCAGGCTTGTTCAGCGCCAGGTACAGGTGCGCGCGGTAGACCCACTCTTCTTCGAACACGTGCAGCACCAGGCCGTCGGTCTCGACGGTGGTGCGGTAATTGGTCTGGGTGACGCCATCGATGACGACATCGCCATCCTCGATGAGGGAACGACAATATTTACGGGTGCCAAAACCCTGCGATTGCAGGATGCGGTCTAGGGATAATTTACTCATGGGCGTGACTTTACCAGAAGCGGCTGACAGCGTGAAGCGGCGGCGCGCGGCGCCTGCGCCTGGCTGCCGAGGGCGTACCAGCCTTGCGCAGGCACAGATAAGCTGAAGTACAAGGTGAGATTTCGATATAAATGGCCGATTCCTTTGAGATATATCAAGCGCTCGGAATATCGCATTGATAGACTGAAACTTCGTTAGGAATCCGCCTAACGGACTTTAGGAATAATAACCAGACAACGACTCACAAGGACATTGTATGAAGCATACCGATACCATCGCCTTACAAGGCAGCATCGCTGACATGCGCACGCGCATCGCTACGGAACAAGCGGCCATGCACAAGGTCAGACTCGGCGTGGCGCGCTGGAGCAAAACCGCTGCGCCGCAGGAGGCGGACGCGCCGCCATCGCCAGCGCAGCAGATGCACTGGCATGCCGAGGCGCAATGCCATTTCATGTGCTGGCTGGAACTGGGCGGTTTTGCGCACGCGGATGCGGACGCGGACGCGGAAACCGACACCGCAGCCGCCATGGCGGACATGCCGCCCGAGATCGGCTCCAGCACCGGCGCCAATGCGGCGACGGCCCGGCAGGCCACGACCTTGCCCGCGCACTGCAACGGCTGCGCCGTCTGAACGCGGCCCGTCTGACCAGCCATGCCCCGCCCTCGCATGCCTGCCTTGCCATCACGCCCAGACACAGCATCGGGCAACGCCGGCCTATCCGGCACGTACGACGCACAAAAGGAAACGGCGGCATTGCGCCGCCGTTCCCAAGCCCCATCGGGACTTTAGTGAGGAATGTAAATTCACTCAAAACCACATCTGCGATGCGGCAAGTAGTTCCAAGACCTGCCAATCAAGTTAGTACTGACAACATAGTTGATATATCGCCCCTCCTTGAAAAGAACTACGCTTTCACTATAGCCCAAGCAGCCCCTTTTTCAAGTCAATTTACCACCTTATTGAAAATCATTCTCGACTGGCTTGCCTGCCAGCCAAGAGTAATGTCATCAGCGCAACGCCGGTTGTGACTGCTGCACGGCCGCCTTCATGGCGCCCGCGCCCATGGCCGCGCCAAACTTTTTGAGCACCCGTTCCGGCAAGCCTTCATGCTGCGTGTAGTCGACGATGTCTTCCGCCTTGACGACGTCGCGCGCCACGCTGTCGACCGTGCCGAAGTCATCGGCCAGGCCCATTTCCACGGCTTTCGCGCCCGTCCAGTACAGGCCCGAGAAGGTATCGGCCGTTTCCTTCAGGCGCTTGCCCCGTCCCGTGCGCACGACGTCGATGAACTGCTGGTGGATTTCATTGAGCATGCCTTGCGCATACGCCTTGTGCTTGTCCGTGAGGGGGCTGAACGGGTCCATGAAGCCCTTGTTCTCGCCCGCCGTCAGCAGCCGGCGCTCGACGCCCACCTTTTCCATCACGCCCGTGAAGCCGAAGCCATCCATCAGCACGCCGATGGAGCCGACCACGCTGGCCTTGTTGACATAGATGCGGTCGGCGGCGGCCGCGATGTAATAGCCGCCCGAGGCGCACATTTCATCGACCACCACATATAAAGGCTTGTCCGGATAGCCCTTGCGCAGGCGCTGCATCTCGTCGACGATCATGCCGGCCTGCACGGGACTGCCGCCCGGACTATTAATATGCAGCACCACAGCCACGGAGCCGGCGTCGGAAAACGCCTTGTCCAGCGCGGGGATGACGACGGCGGCCGAGCCGCTGCCTTCGGACTCGATGGCGCCGCTGATGTCGATCAGGGCCGTGTGGCGGCCCAGGGTTTCGCTGTCGTCGGCTGTGTTGTAGTCATAAAACACCCACAGGGCGAACAACACGATCAGCAGGCCGAACACCTTGAAAAAGATGCTCCAGCGGCGGTGCGCGCGTTGCTCTTGCAAAGTGGCAAATACCAGCTTTTCCAGCACGTCGCGCTCCCAGTTCCCCGCAGGGGCGCCGTGGCCGGCGGCTGGCGCGCTGCTGTCCAGCTTGTCATTCGTGTTTTCGCTCATGGTTCACTTTGTTTAAATTGCAATAATGCCGCTACCGGACTTCAGGCTGGCAGCGGCTGGACATACTCATCGGGCTGCCAATACAGCTGGCCATCGCGCTCAGTCACGGGTATCGGACGCAAGCGGCCGCCCTTGCACGGGCCGCCCGCGCAGTAGCCGCTCTCCGGCACATAGATGGCGCCATGCGTCGAACACATCAGGTACAAGCCGCTGGACTCGAAAAACTCGCCCTCGGCCCAGTCCAGCTCGATCGGTACGTGGGCGCAGCGGTTCAGGTAGCCATACGCCTTGCCGCCGTGGCGCACGACAAAGCCCGTGGTCGCCTCGCCACCGGCCGAGACGGGAAAGCGCACGCCCTTGCCGCCATCGGCCACGGCGTCGGCCGCACAAATGAACACATCGACAACGTCGCTCATCATGCGTGCTCGCTCAGCCATTGGTGCAGATCGGCCACCGTGGCGGCCGAATACAGCGGATTGCAAGCCTGCAACTGCTCGACCGGATGCGCTCCATACTCTACGGCAATACCCGCCGCGCCTGCATTGCTTGCCATCAACAAATCATGGCTGGTGTCGCCGATCATCACGGTGCGGCGCATGTCCTGGCCCAGTTCGCGCGTTAGCTCCTGCAGCATGGCCGGATGGGGCTTGGAAAACGTTTCATCGGCGCAGCGCGTCGCATCGAACAGCGACAGCAGCTTGACGGCATTCAGCGAACGGTTCAGGCCGACACGGCTCTTGCCCGTGGCGACGGCCAGAAAGTACGCTTGCTGCGAAAGTTCCTGCAGCATCTCTTGCACGCCGGGAAACAGGGTCAGCTCATGGTCGCGCGACAGGTAGTGATAACGGTAGCGTTCGGCCATGCGCGCATGGTATTTCGGCTCCACATCGGGCATCACCAGCTGCATCGCTTCCTGCAAGCCCAGGCCGATCACATGCGAGGCCAGCAACTCGGTGGGAATTGGCAAGCCCAGGTCTTTGGCCGATGCCTGGATGCACTTGACGATGGTCGAGGTACTGTCTATCAGGGTACCGTCCCAATCGAAGACGATCAGATCAAATTGCTTTCTTGCCATGTTTCCCGACGACAAAGTCGCCGGCTCCTTGAGAATGAATGATGGCGACTGACTACCTTGTGAGTAGTGTCGCGCGCACGCGGTCGGTAGTTATCGTGCGGCAACGGCCAATGGTTTGCCCAAGCTTACCAAGAAACGCTCGCATTCGGCAGCCAGCGGCGCGTTCAGGGTCATCGTCTTGCCCGTTTCCGGATGCGTAAACGTGATCTGGTGCGCGTGCAGGAACATGCGCTTCAGGGCGCCGCGCGTGCTGTCGGCCTTCAACAGGGCACGGTTGAGGGCAAAGTCACCATATTTATCGTCGCCGGCGATGGGGAAACCGGACGACGACAGGTGCACGCGGATCTGGTGCGTGCGTCCCGTCTTCAATTCCGCTTCCAGCAAGGCGAAGTTGTGATATTTATGCAACAGTGAAAACACCGTGTGCGACGCGAGGCCATCGGCTTGCACGGCGACCCGGCGCTCGCCTTCGGCCGTCGTATATTTATGCAACGGCAACTTGATATGCTGGCGCGCATTCTTCCAGTCGCCGGCCACCAGCACCAGATAGCGTTTATCTGTGACGCCGTCGCGCATCTGCTCGTGCAGATTCGTCAAGGCCGTGCGTTTCTTTGCCAGCAACAGCAGGCCGGACGTGTCGCGGTCCAGGCGGTGCACCAGTTCCAGGAACTTGGCGTCGGGGCGCGATGCGCGCAATTGCTCGATCACGCCGAAGGACACGCCCGAGCCGCCATGCACGGCCACGCCGGCCGGCTTGTCGATGACGAGCAGCTGCGCATCTTCGAAGATGATCTTGAATTCGGCGGCCGGCGCGCCCGTGGGCGCCTTTTCGGCCACGCGCACGGGTGGAATGCGCACCACGTCGCCGGCGGCGAGACGGTACAGTTGATCGATACGGCCTTTATTTACCCGCACTTCTCCCGATCGCAAGATCCGGTAGATGTGGCTTTTAGGCACTCCCTTGCACACTCTTAATAAGTAGTTGTCGATACGCTGGCCTGCTTCTTCTTCGGCGATCGTTACGAATTGGGCTTGCGGCTGAACCGGGGGTGTTGAAGGGGGAACAACATCATTTTGACTCTTCATTTACTATGTCTTCCCAGAAATCTCTCTAAGTCCTTCATTTTGAATATATAATTGTTTTTGCTGCGGCCCTGGCTGCTGCGAGTGTAAGAATAAAAGCACATTTTACACAGGGGCGTCTCCACCGGCCTCGCCAAATTGCAAATTCGGTGGAAAAAAATGTATATGCACCATCCCTGCGCGAATCAAGGTTGCACCGTAGTTGTAATCGGATAACGCGTGGAGATGCTGAAGTGAGTGTATTGGATTATAAGGATAAGTACCCGTTAGCGCGACTTATCGAGTCGGGCTCGCGGGTTGATGAAGTTGATAACGCTTGCCGTTTTCGCCAAACCCCGTATGCGGCCACAATACTGAGGGTTGTCGATGAATAGGCTGAGGCCAAGCCTCGCCATCGCGATCCCTGTAATAAGCCGGCTTACGATTTGGCTCTGAATTTGCTGACCACTTGCATTCTCTGCCCCCGATGCAGTTCATTCTCATTCGGGCTGTTTCAGATGAGTTGCAAGTGTCCTGTGCACTCGGCATGACGATTGACCTCACCGCGCCTGTTGCGGCCGTAACGTATACCTCGTACGCGTTGTTGCTCCGCACGCTAAGGCATTTCCCCCGCCAACACTCCCGTTCTCGCATATATCCCTGTACTTCGCCGCTTCCCCGGAAGCGGCTTTGAGATGGCCTACGGGTCGCGGAGTTATAAAAATGAAACGCATGTTGTTTAATGCCACGCAGCAAGAAGAACTGCGCGTAGCGATTGTCGACGGACAAAAACTGATCGACATCGATATCGAGACAGCCGGGCGCGAACAGCGCAAATCCAACATCTACAAGGGCGTGATCACGCGCATCGAGCCATCGCTCGAAGCGTGCTTCGTCAGCTATGGCGAAGACCGCCACGGCTTCCTGCCTTTCAAGGAAGTTGCCCGCACGTATTTCCGCGAAGGCGTCGACGTCCGTAACGCTTCCGTCAAGGAAGCGCTGCGCGAAGGCCAGGAAATCATGGTGCAAGTGGAAAAGGAAGAGCGCGGCAACAAGGGCGCCGCCCTGACCTCGTTCGTCTCGCTGGCCGGCCGCTACCTGGTATTGATGCCGAACAACCCGCGTGGCGGTGGCGTATCGCGCCGCGTGGAAGGTGAAGAGCGCCAGGAATTGCGCGAAACCATGGATAAACTGGACTTGCCTGCTGGCATGTCCGTCATTGCCCGCACCGCCGGCATCGGCCGCAACGTCGATGAACTGCAGTGGGACTTGAATTACCTGATGCAACTGTGGCGCGCCATCGAAGGCGCCGGCAAGTCGGCCAACGGCGCTTTCCTGATCTACCAGGAATCGTCGCTCGTCATCCGCGCCATCCGCGACTACTTCCAGCCCGACATCGGCGAGATCCTGATCGACACCGACGAGATCTACGACCAGGCGCACCAGTTCATGAGCCACGTGATGCCCGACATGGTGCACCGCGTAAAACGCTACAGCGACGACGTGCCGCTGTTCTCGCGCTTCCAGATCGAACACCAGATCGAAACGGCCTACAGCCGCACCGTGCCGCTGCCATCGGGCGGCGCCATCGTCATCGACCACACCGAAGCGCTGGTCTCCGTCGACGTCAACTCGGCCCGCGCCACGCGCGGTTCGGACATCGAGACGACCGCCTTCAACACCAACTGCGAAGCGGCCGAAGAAGTGGCCCGCCAGCTGCGTTTGCGCGACCTGGGCGGCTTGATCGTCATCGACTTCATCGACATGGAAGTGGCGAAGAATCAGCGCGAAGTGGAACAGCGCCTGAAAGATGCGCTGCACCATGACCGTGCCCGTGTACAAATGGGCAAGATTTCCCGCTTCGGCCTGATGGAATTGTCGCGCCAGCGCCTGCGCCCTTCGCTGTCCGAAGGCTCGCACGTGACGTGCCCGCGCTGCTCCGGCACCGGCCACATCCGCGACACGGAATCGTCCGCCCTGCAGGTGCTGCGCATCATCCAGGAAGAAGCGATGAAGGAAAACTCGGCCACCATCCACGTGCAAGTGCCCGTGGACGTGGGCGCCTTCCTGCTCAACGAAAAACGCGGCGAAGTGCTGAAGATCGAGAACCGCCACCGCATCGCCGTGATCCTGATCCCGAACAAGCATCTGGAAACGCCGCACTACAAACTGGAACGCATCAAGCACGACGATCCGCGTCTGGAAGACAGCCAGGCCAGCTACAACCTGGCCGAAAGCGCTGAAACCGACATGGCGTACAGCAAGCGCCAGAAGGAAGAAGCCAAGCCGCGCCAGGAAGCCGTCGTCAAGACGATCACCCCTGACCAGCCGGCACCGCTGGTCGAGCGCAAGCCCGTCGAAGCGAAACCAGCCCCAGTGGCCGCGCCTGCCGCACCGCAAGGCCTGATCGCCAAGATCATCAGCTTCTTCACCGGCGCCCCGGCACCGGTGGCGCCGGCGCCCGCCCCTGTCGCACCGGCCAAGCCGGCCGGCACCGACCGCGGCGACCGCAACAGCCGTGGCCCGCGTGGCCGTGGCCGCAACGGCAAGCCTGGCCGCGAAGAGCGCGAACCAGGCCAGGGCCGCCCAGCCCAGGACGATGCAGCGAAAGAAGCGGAAGCACTGGAAAAAGCGGCCCGTCCGCCACGCCCGCCGCGTCCGCCACGCGAACCGCGTGAAGTCCGCGAGAACGGCGATACGGCAGCAGCACCACGCGAACGCGGTGAACGTCCCGAGCGCGCAGAGCGCCCGGAACGTGCCGAACGTCCGCCACGCCAGCCGCGCGAAGGCCGCGAACCACGCGCCGACAAGGCTGTAGTTGCTGAAGTGAAAGCTGAAGAGCTGGCATTGGTTGGCGCCAGCGCAATCAACGTCATCGTGGCATCGAACGGCCCGGACGCTGATGCCGCACCAACGAGCTTGCTGAAAGCGCCGGCGAATGCCGGTCCTGAAGGCGAAGAGACGGAAAACGACGTGGAAGGCGAAGAACCGCGCCGCCGTCGTCGTCGTGGTGGCCGCAACCGCAACCGCCGCGACCGCGAAACGGGCGAGCTGATCGAATCGGCAAACGGCGAGAACGATGGCCAGGACGCGCCAGTGATCAGCTTTACGGTCGCTCCGGCGCCGGAAGCCGCCACTGATGCCGCTCCGGTTGCCGTCGTGACTGCCGCCGCTGTCGTCGCCGTCGCGGCGCCGGTGGAAGCTGCCGTCGTGGAAGTGGTCGAAGTGGTGGAAGTGGCCAAGGTGGTGGACATCGCCAAGGCCGAAGAAGCCGCACCAGTTGCTGCACCGGTCGTAGCGCAAGCCCCTGTGGAAGTGGCTGCAGCGCAAGCTGAACCAGCTGCTGCCGAGCCGGTACCAGCTGCCGAGTACAGCTTCGCCGAGAAGGCGGAAGCTGCGCCAGCGCCTGCGCCTGCTCCAGCGGAAGTCATCGTCGAAGCGGCGCCCGTCGTGGAAACGGCTGCGGTCGTGGAAACCGTCGTAGTGGCTGAAGCAGCGCCAGTCGCCGAAGCCGCACCGGCCGTGGTGGAAGCTGCCTCGGCGGTTGCCGAAGCTGCTCCTGCTCCTGCTCCTGCTCCTGCACCAGCGCCAGCACCTGTCGTTGCTCCTGCCCCGGCACCTGCCGCGCCAGCGGCGGCGCCGCTGGACTTGAGCGCGGTGCTCGGTTCGGCCGGCCTGACCCTGGCTGCCACCGATCCGGAAAAACTGCGCCTGGCGCAGGAAGCGGCCGCCAAGGCAGTCGCCCCGGTCCGCAAGCCGCGCGAACGCAAGCCGTTGCCGCCGCAATCGGATGAGCCGTTGATCCAGGTCAACACGCAACGTCCATAAGCGCGCCGGGTTCGCCCAGCCGCCAATAATGAAAGGGGGAGCTCAGGCTTCCCCTTTTTTACGTCCACTCTTCTTGCCAGCCCGCCGCCATGCACGAGAACGCCAACCTGCCCCGTCCCGCCCCCGTCAGCCTGCGCAGCGCCTTCTGGTACTGGCTCAAGCTGGGATGCATCAGCTTTGGCGGCCCGGCCGGGCAAATCGCCATGATGCATGCGGAACTGGTGGAAAAGCGGCGCTGGATTTCCGAACAGCGTTTCCTGCACGCCCTCAATTACTGCATGCTGCTGCCGGGGCCGGAAGCGACCCAGCTGGCCATCTACATCGGCTGGCTGATGCACCGCACGCGCGGCGCCCTGGTGGCGGGCCTGCTGTTCCTGCTGCCCTCGCTGGGTGTGCTGATCGTCCTGTCCTGGCTGTACATGGCGTATGGCCACGTGGCCGCCATCGCCGGCATCCTGTACGGCATCAAGCCGGCCGTCGTCGCCATCGTGCTGGCGGCCGCCTGGCGCCTGGGCCGGCGCACCTTGCGCAGCCCCGGCCTGACGGCCATCGCGGCGGCAGCATTTGTCGCCATCGCCGTGCTACAGCTGCCATTTCCCTTGATCGTTCTCGCCGCCGCCCTGCTGGGCATGGCGGGCGGGCGCTGGCTGCCCACCCATTTTCAAGCCGGCGGCACGCAACATGGCGGCGCGGCCCGCTACGGCGCCGCCCTGATCGATGACGACACGCCCACGCCGGAGCACGCGCGTTTCAGTTGGCCGCGCCTGCTTGGCACGGCCGCCGTGGGCCTGGCGCTGGCCTTCTTCGCTTGGCTGGGCCTGGCGCTGGCGGGCGGGGTCGACCGGCCGCTGGCGCAGATGGGCGTGTTTTTCAGCAAGGCGGCCCTGCTGACGTTCGGCGGCGCGTATGCCGTGCTGCCCTACCTGGTGCAGGGCGCCGTCGACCATTACCACTGGATCACGAGCGCGCAGATGATGGATGGCCTGGCCCTGGGCGAAACGACGCCCGGCCCCCTGATCATGATCGTCGCCTTCATCGGTTTCGTCGGCGGCTGGAGCCATGCCGCAGGCATCGCCAGTGAACACCTGTGGCTGGCGGGCGTGTGCGGTGCACTGGTCGCCAGCTGGTTTACCTTCCTGCCCTCGTTCATCTTCATCCTGGCCGGCGCGCCCGTGGTGGAAGCGTCGCGCGGCAACTTGCGCCTGAGCGCACCCTTGAGCGCCATCTCGGCGGCCGTGGTAGGCGTCATCGCCAGCCTGGCCCTGTTCTTTGGCCGCCATGTCTTCTGGCAAGAAAATCCGCTGCCGCACTGGGACTGGCTGGCCATCGTCATCGCGCTGGCGGCCGGCGTGGCGCTGATCAAGTTTCAAATGGGAACCATCAAATTGCTGCTCGCCTGTGCCATCTTCGGCCTCGTGCTATCGTATCTGCCTTGAACGACTTAACGTAAGTGGTATCACCTTTCATGGCTGACAAGATTATCTACCTCGCCGAGGCCCGCAATGAGGCACCGGCGATCCCCGCGCGGCTGGAAAGCCCCAGCGGCAGCGTGGCCGATAGCCTGGGCCGGCCCCTGCATGACTTGCGCATCTCGATTACCGACCGCTGCAATTTCCGTTGCGTGTATTGCATGCCCAAGGACGTGTTCGACAAGAACCACGTGTACCTGCCGCACACGGATTTGCTGTCGTTCGAGGAAATCACGCGCATCGCGCGCCTGTTCGTTGAGCACGGCGTGGAAAAGATCCGCCTGACGGGCGGCGAACCGCTGCTGCGCAAGAATATCGAAAAACTCATCGCCATGCTGGCCGAACTGCGCACGCCGTCGGGTCAGCCGCTGGACCTGACCCTGACGACCAACGGTTCCCTGCTGGCCAGAAAGGCGCAGACGCTCAAGGATGCGGGCCTGAACCGCGTCACCGTCTCGCTCGACTCACTCGACGACGCCACCTTCAAGCGCATGAACGACGTCGATTTCGCCGTGGCCGACGTGCTGCACGGCATCGATGCCGCGCATGCGGCGGGCCTGGGCCCGATCAAGATCAACATGGTCGTCAAGGCCGGCATGAACGAGCAGGAAATCGTGCCCATGGCGCGCCACTTCAAGGGCACGCCCTACATCCTGCGCTTCATCGAATACATGGACGTGGGCGCCTCGAACGGCTGGAACTTGCAGGAAGTCATCCCGTCGGCCGACGTCGTGCGCCGTATCGGCGAACACATGCCCTTGCTGCCCATCAACCCGAACTACACGGGCGAGACGGCGGCGCGCTGGCGCTACGCCGATGGCGGCGGCGAAATCGGCCTCATTTCCAGCGTCACGCAAGCGTTCTGCGGCGACTGCAGCCGCGCCCGCCTATCGACCGAGGGCAAGCTGTACACGTGCCTGTTCGCCAGCAGCGGCCACGACTTGCGCAGCCTGCTGCGCGGCGGCCATAGCGATGCGGAAATTTCCTCGGCCGTGGCGCAGCTGTGGCGCGGCCGCGCCGACCGCTATTCGCAATTGCGCACCAGCCAGACGGATTTGACGGGCGGCGCGCTTGAGCACGGTAAAAAGAAAGTGGAAATGTCGTACATCGGCGGCTGAATCGGGCGCGGCGCGCGCCCGCCGCTGCTACCATGGCGCATGCACCCATTTTCCGACCTGACATGATCAACAAACACGACATTACCGGCCTCATCCTGGCCGGCGGCCTCGGCACGCGCATGGGCCAGCGCGACAAGGGCATGCTGCCCCTGCATGGCCAGCCCCTGGCGCGCCACGTGCTGCAGCGCCTGGCGCCGCAAGTGGGCCAGCTGGCCATCAGCGTCCACGCCGATGCCGGCGATTACGCGCGTTTTGGCGTGCCCGTATGGCCGGACGCGCTGCCGGGTCAGCTGGGTCCGCTGGCCGGCTTGCACAGCGGCATGCAACACGCCGGCACGCCCTACCTGCTCACCGTGCCGTGCGATTCGCCCCTGCTGCCGCCCGACCTGGCGGCGCGCCTGGCGGCCGGTTTGATCGCGGACCATGCCGACCTGGCCATCGCCGTCACCGAGGAAATCGATCCGGCGACGGGATCGACGGTACGCCGCCCCCATCCCGTCTTTTGCCTAGTAAAAACATCGGCCCTGCCCCAGCTGGACGCGTATCTGCGCGGCGGAGAGCGCCGCATGCGCACCTGGCACGGCCCATTGAAGCTGGCCGAAGTGCTGTTCGACGATGGCGACGCGTTCGGCAACATCAATACCCCGGACGAGCTGGCCGCCCTGCAGGCGCGGGGATTGAGCGTGCCGATGGCGCAAGCCATCCTGGCCGACACCGTTGCGCCCGTCGCCGGGATCGAGGAATTGCCGCTGCCGCAAGCGTTCGAGCGCATCCTGGCGGCCGACATCATCTCGCCCATCAGCGTGCCCGCGCACGACAATTCCGCCATGGATGGTTATGCGCTGCACGGGGCTGACCTGGGCGGCAGCGCTCCGCTGACACTGGCCGTGGTCGACACCATCCTGGCCGGCCGTCCCGGCACCGTCAACGTGGGGCGCGGCCAATGCGCGCGCATCATGACGGGTGCCGTCATGCCGGACGGCTGCGACAGCGTGGTGCCGCAGGAACTCGTGCTGCAAGCCGGCGAAACCAGCATCACGCTGGCGCCGGACTGCATCCGTCCTGGCGACAACCGCCGTTTCAAGGGCGAAGACTTGATGCAGGGCCAGCCCGCCCTGCTGCAGGGCAAACGCCTGGGACCGGCCGAACTCGGTTTGCTGGCCTCGCTGGGCATCGCCACGGTGCCCGTGCGCCGCCGCCTGCGCGTGGCCTTCTTTTCCACGGGCGATGAATTGCGCGCGATCGGCGAGCCGCTCGACGCGGGCTGCATCTACGACAGCAACCGCTACACCCTGCTGGGCATGCTGACCCGCCTCGGCTGCGAAGTGCTCGACATGGGCATCGTCAAGGATAATCCGCAAGCGCTGGAAGCGGCCCTGCGCGGCGCCTGCGCCTCGGCCGACGTCATCGTCACCTCGGGCGGCGTGTCCAGCGGCGCGGCCGATTTTACGCGCGACATCCTCGCCCGCCTCGGTGAAGTGGCCTTCTGGCAAATCAACATGCGCCCGGGCCGCCCCATGGCCTTTGGCCGGATTGCCAGCGAAGGCGACACGGCCTTGCTGCTGGGCCTGCCCGGCAACCCCGTGGCCGTGATGGCGGCGTTTTATTTCCTCGCCCGCCCCACCCTGCTGCGCCTGATGGGCACCGACGCGGACACGGCCAGCCTGCCCCTGCTGCAGGTGGCGGCGCAGGCGCCTATCCGCAAGAAACGGGGCCGCACGGAATTCCAGCGCGGCATCGTCGAGCGCGATGCCGACGGGCGCCAGCACGTGCGCGTGACGGGCGCGCAAGGCTCGGGCATCCTGCGCTCGATGACGCAAGCCAATTGCATGATCGTGCTGCATGAGGCGCAAGGCCATGTGGCGGCCGGCGACCTCGTCGATGTCGTGCTGTTCCATGGCCTGATGTAAGCAACTCTCCTCCCCCTTCTCCCTGACGGCCCGCCTTGTGCGGGCCGTTTGCTTTTTCCCATTGCAAACAATTTCCCTTGCGCGGCAGGCGTTCGCCCATTGAGATAAAAATATCAATTATCTCCCCTTAAAATAAATCAATAAACACAACACTAATTGTAATAATTTTATTTATTAGTTGATATTGAAGTTTCTTCGGTGATAACATCCATACTCACATAAAAATTCAATTTTGATATTGTTTTCACGAGGAAACTTCCAATGAAACACGGCCCATGGTTAGCGAACACCTGCATGCTGGGTGCGGCAGTCATATTCGGCATGTTGTCTCTGGCTTCCCTGCCCGCCTACGCGAAAGGCATGGCCCGCGCCGACGTGCTCGATAACTGCAGCTGGAACCGTCCCGGCGTCGATCCGTTCATGGGCGATGTGGTCGCGGCCGTGGACCGCTATACGGATATCGCGCCGCAGGTGCGCGAACAATTGAAGGAGCGCATGCGCGCGCGCCAGTACGACGAGATCGTGGTGATCAGCCGCGACGCCATCCGCGGCAAGGGCAATTACAACGCGCGCATCAGCGAGATGCATTTCGGCCCGGGCCGCGTTTGCCGCAATGTCACGCGCGCAGGCTGGAGCGAACAGATGCAGGAACGGGGACTCGTGTATTGCGTGCAAGGCCAGTGCATCCTGGTGCCGACGATTTGCCGCAACGTCAGCCGCATCACGCAGGCGCCCGCATCGGCGCCGCCGGCGGCCGGTGCCGCTCCCGGCGGTGCCGCACCGGGAGCCGCCGCGCCCGCCGCCCCGGAAGCGGCAGGCGTACCCGTGCTCGACAATCCCGACGCCTTGCGCGGCGGCTCGTTCACGGGCGGCGCCATGCCGCCCGAGGTGGCCAGCATTCCTTTCCTGCCCTTCGATTATGTGCGTACCGTCAGCGATATCGGCCCGCCGGCCGGCACGGGCGGCGGCGGTGGCGGCGGTGGTGGCGGCAGGCCGCCAGACCAGGGCAGCAGCATCATCGTGCCGCCCACCGTGATCCTGCCGACCCTGCCGCCTACCGGCCCGACAGTCCTCCCGGCCGTGCCGGAACCGCAAACCTGGGCCATGCTGCTGGCGGGACTGGCGCTGACGGCCTTCGCCGCCAGAAAACGCCGGGCCGGCAGGCATGCCGCCTGATGCGTAGCCAGCCGGGTGCGGACTTGTTACTATGATGCATTCCAGACAAGGACCGCCATGCCCGACATCGATAGCCGTTTGACACGTCTCATTGCGCTGCGCGCGGAAGGCCGGCATGCGCAAGCGCTGCCGCTGCTGCAACAGCTGTTCGCCGACGCCGGACGAGTCGTGAATCCGGCAAGGTCGAGCTATTTCATCCCCATGCTGGAGTGGCAATTTTTGGCCGAGGCCTACGCGCCGGCGTACACCGCGCTGCAGGTGGAGCGTGACGCGCAAATACGGCTGCTGCTGTCAGGCGAGCACGATTTCGGACGCCAGGACAGTAGCGTGCCGCCGGCAAGCAACGCGTTCGGGCGCGCATCGCGTTTTTCTCTCATCGTCGAAATGAACGAGACGCTGGGCGATGTCCGCTCCACCGCCGACCTGTTCGCCCGGCTGGACGCCAGCGCCCCGGAACTGGCGCGCCGGTACGCCTGGCAAGCGCTGCCGGCCGTCGTCGAAGTGGGCAATTTTGCGCTGGCGGAGCGCTACCGCTGCCCCGCCCCGCTGGCACACCTCGAGACTGTCAATGCCCTGGCCGCCAGCCAGCCCCTGCTTCCTGCGCCGGGCACGGCACCGCGCCTGGCGGCGGAGTTGATGAATCTGGTGAAAGACGTGCGGATCGCCGCTGCCGTACTGCGCGGCCAGGGACAGGCCGCCGAGGCCGACGTGCTGTGCGCCGCCTTGCTGGCCGGCCTGGCGAATGACGCCATGCGCACGCTGGCGCAGCGCGAGCTCGATGCGCCCGGCAGCATCACCGCTGCCATCGTCAGGCGCCAGATGGATGAGGAACAACAGGCCTAGCCGGCCGCTGCGGCGAACAGGGCGGCGCTATTCGCCGTCCGCCTTACCCAGCAGCAAGGCAGCCGCCTCGCCCGGCAAGGCTTCCACGGATTTCAATTTGCGCGCCATCTGCCGGCTGCGCACTTCCGCGCTTTCGATATTCTTCGCCGCCTTTTCCAGGGTCAGCCGGGTTTGCGACAGCACGTCGCCGAACTTGCCGAACTCCGTCTTGACGGCACCGAGCACCTGCCACACTTCCGACGAGCGCTTTTCCAGCGCCAGGGTGCGGAAACCCATCTGCAGGCTGTTGAGCAAGGCCGTCAGGGTCGATGGCCCGGCGATGCTGACCCGGTGCAGGCGCTGCAATTCGTCGGCCAGGCCCGGGCGGCGCAGCACTTCCGCATACAGGCCTTCCGTGGGCAAAAAGAGGATGGCAAAGTCGGTGGTCTGCGGCGGCGCCAGGTATTTCTCGGCGATGGTTTTCGCCTCGCCCCGCACGGCCCGTTCCAGTTCGCGGCCCGCCAGGGCCACGCCGTCGGCATCGGCCCGCTCGGCGGCCTCGACCAGGCGTTCGTATTGTTCCTTGGGGAATTTCGCGTCGATGGGCATCCATACGGGCGCGCCGCCCTCGACCATGCCCGGCAGCCGCAAGGCAAATTCCACGCGCGCGCCGGTCCCAGGCACCGTTTCCACGTTCTTCGCATATTGATCGACAGTGAGTACCTGCTCCAGCAGCATTTCCAGCTGCACCTCGCCCCAGGTACCCCGCGTCTTGACGTTGGTGAGCACCCGCTTCAAATCTCCCACACCGAGCGCCAGCTGCTGCATTTCGCCGAGTCCCTGGTGGACTTTTTCCAGCCGCTCCGACACTTGCTGGAACGAGGCACTGAGGCGCGTTTCCAGCGTCGCGTGCAGTTTCTCGTCGACCGTCTTGCGCATCTCTTCCAGGCGCGCGCCATTGTCAGCCTGCAAGTCGCGGATCTTGTTTTCCAGCGTGGCGCGCACTTCCAGCATGCGCTGCGCATTCGATTCCGTCAGCTGGGCCAGGGTTTGATTGGTACTCTCGGCAAAGCGCGCCAGGCTTTGCGCCTGTTCTTCGCGCCCGACTTTCCCCTGCGCCTGCATCTGCGTGCGCAGGCTGTCGAGCTGCTGCAGGGTCGCCGCCTGGAATTGCGCCAGGCCGGCCGCCAGGTCTTGCCGCGTCGCTTGCGCCGATGCCTGCAATTGCAGCCGCACTTCGCGCTCGACCCGGTCGATGCGTTCCAGGCTTTGCTGCTGGTGCTGCTGCACCAGCGCCAAGGTGGTGGCGCCATCGCCGGCCGCACCACGGGGGCGCAGCAGCAGCAAGAGCAACAAGACGATGGCGACGATGGCGGCGCCCAGCAGGCTGTAGAACTCGATAGGGCTCATGGGTGTCAGTCAGGTTTGTTGCGCATCCAGTCGGCCGTCTGATAGAACGATTCCATCAGGCGCACGCGCAAGGATTCTTCGATGCCCGTGTCTTCCATGGCCCAGGCCATGGCGCGCAGCCACTGGTCGCGCTCGCTGGTGCCGATGGCGTAGGGCAAGTGGCGGGCGCGCAGGCGCGGGTGGCCGAATTTCTCGATATACAAATCCGGCCCGCCCATCCAGCCTGTGAGGAAGAAATACAGCTTGTCGCGCGAACCGTCCGTCGAGGGCGGATGCATGACGCGGATGCCGGCGAACTCGGGTTCGAGTTCCATCAAGTCATAAAAGCGGTCGACCATTTCACGCAGCACGGGGGCGCCGCCGATGGTCTCGTACAGGGTGGGGGCAGTGGTATCAGTCATGGCCGCCATGATAGCGCAAGCATCGGCGCTCCATGCAGCGCCAGCGCTCCCTGCCGCAATAAACGGCAATATACTTGACTACTCAAGCTTTTATCAACTACCATGCAATTTTAAAACAGGGACAAGACGAATATGCCAACCGCCACAGACACTGATTTGCTGCGCAATACCAACTTCCGCTGGCTGCTGGGCGGCGGCCTCGTCTCCATGCTGGGCGACCAGTTCAGCCTGCTGGCCCTGCCCTGGCTCGTGCTGAGCCTGACGGGCGATAGCCTCAGCCTCGGCATCGCCGTGGCCCTGATGGGGGCGCCGCGCGCCGTGCTCATCTTGCTGGGCGGCACTATCGCCGACCGCTACTCGCCCCGGCGCGTGCTGCTGCTGAGTAAATATGCGAACGCCGCCATCCTGCTGGCACTGGCGGGACTGCTGTGGCTGGACCAGGCCAGCCTGGCGCTCGCGTATGCGGCCGCGCTGGCACTGGGCATCGCGTCCGCCTTCGGCATCCCGGCCGGCACGGCCATCCTGCCGCAAGCCGTGCCTGCACCGTCGTTGCAGAAAGCCAATGGTTTGCAGATGGGTGTGCGCCAGCTGTCCTTGCTGGCCGGTCCCCTGCTGGCGGCGCTCGTGCTGGGCGCCCGCGGTACCGGGCAGCACACCTCCCTGGCGGCGCTGGCCGCCGCCTTTGCCATCGATGCGCTGACGTTTGTGTTTTCCGCCTGGACCTTGCGCCAAGTCAAGCTGCGGCCGCTGCCCGCGGCTGCGGCGCCGCACGGCATGTGGCGCGACATGGCGGCGGGCCTGGCCATGGTGTGGCGCGACTTGCCCCTGCGCAGCTGTTATGCCTACTGGGCGCTGGTGGCCTTCTTCGTCATGGGGCCGCTGCAGGTGGCCCTGCCCGTGCTGGCCAGCGAACGCCTGCACGGCGCCTCGGCGCTCGGTTTGCTGATGGGCGCGCACGGCGCCGGCACCCTGGCCGGCATGCTGGCGTCCAGCCTGGGCGGCGCCTGGCTGCGCCGCCATTTCGGCGCCACCTTGCTGCTCGTCGACGCTGTCGTCGGCTGCCTGCTGATGGCGCTGGGACAGATCAGCAGCACCTGGCACGGCGCGGCCCTGCTGGCCGTCACGGGCATGCTGGGCGGCTATGTGCAGGTGGCCATCTTTACGTGGATACAGCGGCGCGTGGCGCCCGCCATGCTGGGCCGGGCGATGGCGCTGTTCATGGGCATCTTCCTGGGACTGGCGCCCCTGTCGGCGGCGGCCACGGGCGCGCTGCTGCGCCACCTGAGCGTGGGCGAACTGTTCTGCGGCGGCGGCGCCCTGCTGCTGGCCGCCGCCGTGGCCGCCACCCTGCTGACCGACATTCCCCGCATCGCGGGCAGCACTTCCGTATCGTCACATTGAGAAAGTTCTACCATGGATAAAACACGACAAACGGCCCTGAAAGCGGCCTACCGGCAACAGCTGCCCGCGCTGGGCATCATCGCGCTGCAGCACTTGCCCAGCGGGCGCACCCTGCTCGAACGCAGCCGCAACGCGCCGGGCACGCTGAACCGCCACCGCTTCGAACTGAACCTGGGCAAGCACCGCAATGCGTGCCTGCAGGCGGACTGGCGGCGCGACGGCGCGGCGGCTTTCCGCTTCGACATCATCGACACTGTCGATCAATCCGCCGATCCCGCCTTCGATGCGGACGCCGAGCTGGACGCCCTGCTGGCCCTGCACCAGGCGCAGCGGCTGGAACAAGGGCAATCCCTGTATTGAGCGGCCATGCTTTACACTTGCGCACTCAAACACTGCGCAGCCAATACAAGGAAAACATGACCGATCTCACTTCCCCGCCGCCGGACGGCGCCAGCGCGCTGGACTTTTGCCTGCGCCTGGCGCGCGCCCAGGCGCTCATCGTGCGCCGCTTCGACAGCATCCTGGGCAATCTGCACGGCCTGAGTTTCAGCGATTATCAATTGCTGTACCACTTGCAGCGCGCGCCCGGCGGGCGCCTGCGCCGCATCGACCTGGCCGAGCGCCTGGCGCTGACGGCGTCCGGCATCACGCGCTCGCTGATGCCGCTGGAAAAGATTGGCCTGGTGGCACGCCAGGCCGACCAGCGCGATGCGCGCGTCGGCTATGCCGCCATCACCGAGGCGGGGCAGGCGCTGCTGGTCCACGCCGATGCGACGGCGCAGGCGCTGGCGCAGGAATTGCTGGGCAGCGCCAGCGCGGACCAGCTCGCGCCCCTGTCCCTGCTGTTGGGCGCTATCGCCGGCAAGCAGCCCGCGAACGGCTGACGCGCGCTACACCAGCGCCAGCTTGCGCAGGCGCCGCGTCGACGGCCAGCGCGCCATGCCCGTCTCGTCGCGGATGGAGGCGCAGGCGGCCAGCACTCTTGCGCACTCGTCTTCTCGCAAGCCCGCGTTCAGGGTCAGACGCACCAGCGAACGGTTCTTCGGCGTGGCTGGCGCACAGAAGACGGCGCCATAGATGCCGTGCCGCTCCAGCGCCTTGCGCAGGATCAAGGTATCGGGTTCGCTGCCCGCTTCCAGCGCGATGATCTGCTCCGTGCCGTCGCTGACGTTGTAGCCGAGATCCATCAGTCCCTGGCGCAGCTGCACGCTGTGGCGGCGCAAGGCGGCGCGGCGGGCATCGGCGGCGCGGATGAAATCGAGCGCCGCATCGAACCACGCCAGCTCGTGTTCCAGCAGGCAGGAACTGAAGATGGCGGGCCGCGAAGCGGACAGGAAATATCCCTTGAAGCGGGCCGAGCACGTGATCAGCCCGGCCCGGCCCGCGAACGCCTTGGCCAGCGACGCCGTGCGGAAATGCACCCTGTCGGCCAGGCCCAGCTCCGCCACCAGCCCCGCGCCCTGCGGGCCGTGCGTGCCCAGCGAGTGCGATTCGTCGACGATCAGCATGCTGCCGCTGCGCTCGGCGATTTCCACCATGTCCCGCAGCGGCGCGACGCTGCCGTTGGTGCTGTACAGCGCATCGACGATGATGATGCCGGGGCCATGCTTGTCGAGCTGGCGCTGCAGGTGGGCGCCATCGTTGTGCAGGAAGGCGACGGGCACGGCTTGCGCCGATTGCACGCCTTCCCACAGCGACGCATGCGCCTGCATGTCCAGGTACACGGGGATGCCGGGCCCGGCCAGGCTTTGCAGCAAGCCCACGTTGGCGGCCCAGCCCGACTGCGCCAGCACGCACGCTTCGCTGCCGAGAAACTCCGCGAATTTTTGTTCGAGGCGGTGCTGGCGGCTGCCTTCCTGCAGGAATACGGACGACATCAGCATGGCGCCGCCGCCCTGCAAGACGCGCGCCTGGGCCGCCAGCAGCGCCGCCTCGCCGGCGATGTTCAGGTAATCATTGCCAGCGAGCATCACGGCACTGGCCGGCATGGCTTGCCATTCATGCAGGTGTTCGCCGCCAAGCAGCTTCTCGATGCGCTCGACATAGTGCTCATCCATGCGCGCACGCACGAAGGCGGGCATCCGTTGTTCGGCGTGGATGGCGCGGGACGACAGGGGGGAAAGGGCGTGTGACATAGGAACTCCTGATTGGTTGCGGTGGGAACTACCGCGTCCAACATGCGCGAGTCATCCGGCAAGTGTTTGATACAGCTCAACAGTTGTGCCGATATCCTGCTGATACAGAGGGAACCCGCCGATCATGTTGCATTGACACGCTTCAACGAACACGCCCCCTTGATCATGATGCACGCGCAGTCCCCTTCCGGAAAACGGTGGCAAGGCAAGCTGCTCCAGCCTTTCCTGCATTTCCACGATGCCATCGAACACACGCCCGTGCGGCGCGCCCAAGTGCGCACCCTGGCGCTCATCGGTGCGCTGGGCATGCCACTGTATTACGCACTGTGGCATTATTTCTTTCCGCAAGAATACGAATCGCCGCTGCTGCGCAGCGTGGCGGCGCTACTGTTCCTGCCCGCGCTATGGCCTGGCCGTTTCAGCAATACCTGGTTCAGCGTCTACCTGTTCCTGGGGCTGACTTTCGAGCTGCCGTTTTTCTTCACGTACATGTTCTTGATGAACCACGCCTCTGCCATGTGGATGCATTCGCTGCTGGTGGCGCTGGTCGTGCTGTTTCACTTCGATACGCGCATCGCCATACTGGCCTACCTGAGCGGTACCGTGCTGGCCTGCCTGGCGTTTGCCGTCGCCGGCGATCCCGCCTTTTTGCTCAGCCGCGACGTCTTGCAGCAATTGCCCGTGCACTGGTTCACGATTGTCGTGTTATCGGTGGTCAAGGTGGGGCGCCATGTGGGTGCGCAGGAAAAGCTGGCCGGGCTGGCTGCCGGGCTGGGCAGCGTGGCGCACGAATTGCGCACGCCCCTCGTCAGCGTCGAGGCGAATGTGCGCGGGCTGCAGCGGGGGCTGCAAGGGGCGCAAGGCCAGCCATCCGATGCGGACAGCCTGGACGCGCTGGCGCGCATCCGCTTCGAAGTGCGCCATATGCACCACATGATCGATCTGTTCCTGCTCAGCGCCAGCGCCGTCAACCGCAAGCTCGAAGCGAACGAGACGGTCGCCATGCATGACAGCGTCACGTCCGTCCTGCGCCGCTATCCATTTACCAGCACGGCGCAGCGCGACATCGTCAAGGTCGACGTGCGCGCCGACTTCAGCTTTTCCGGCCAGTCCGAACTGTGCGTGGTCATCCTGCTGAACTTGCTGCGCAATGCCTTGAAAGGCATCCAGCGCGCCGGCAAGGGCCGCGTGCGCATCATCATCGATGGCGCGCGGCCCGTGCCGCGCCTGCTGTTCATCGACACGGGCTGCGGCATCGCGGCCAGCCGATTGCCGCTGATCTTCGACCGTTTCTATTCCTATCCCGCGCACAACGGCAGCGGCATCGGCCTGGCCCTGTGCCGGCAAATCATGCAAGCCTGGCATGCGCGCATCAGTTGCGTCGCGCGCGAAGGCGCGTACGCCATCTTCGTGCTGGAGTTTCCGCAGCCACAGGCCAGCACCAGGCACAGCCGTTTTCCATCCATCCACCGCGCGAGGTGACGCATGCAACTGCCCGTCTACACCCATCCGACCCTGACCGTATTGATCGACGACAGCGATTCCTTCCTGAAAAGCCTGGCGTTCCAGCTCGATCCCAGCCTGGCGCGCAAAACGTTCCACGACACCAGCAGCGCGCTGCACTGGCTGCGCCACAGCGCGCAACTGGGCGAGACGCCGCTGCACGTCAATTTCGATACGCAAAACCTGCCGCCCGACCAGTACAACGTGGCGCTCGACATCGAACGCATCTGGCGCATCAGCAGCCAGGCGCAGCGCTTTGCCGTGCCCTCCGTGCTGGTCGTCGATTATTCGATGCCGCAGATGAACGGCCTGGAATTTTGCCAGGCCGTGCGCGACTTGCCGTGCAAGAAGATTTTATTTACGGGCGCGGCCGATGAAAAGGTGGCCGTGACGGCCTTCAACCGCGGCTTGATCGACCGCTACATCAAGAAGAGCGACGACGACGCGCTCGACATCCTGGAACAGGAAATCGTCAGCCTGCAGCGCGAATTCTTCCTGCAGCAATCGGATACCGTGCGCGACTTGCTGATGCTGCACGACTACAGTTTCCTGCAAGACGAAGCGCTGGCCGCCGTGGTGCAGGAGCTGTGCCAGCGCCACGGCTTCGTCGAGTTCTATATCTTTCCCAATCCCAGCGGCATCCTGTTCTTCACGCGCGATGGCCATGCCAAGCTAATGATCATCGAGACGGAACGGGGCCTGCACACGCAGTACGAAATGGCGCGCGACAGCGACGCGCCGGAGTCGCTGCTGCTGGCCTTGCTGGAAATGCGCGTGATCCCGTATTTTTCCGATGCCGACAGCGATGGCATGTATGCGGCGCACATCGGCGAAAACTGGTTCCGCTACTGCGCCGCCCCCACCATCTGCCTGGGCCGCGTGACGTACTTCTGGGCCCTGTTCGACGTGCCCGCGCACCAGCTGGGGCAGCCGGTCATGTCCTACGCGCAATTTCTGCGCGCGGGCGCGGGCGACAGCGTCAGCGCTTAGGATCAGCTTTCGCGCAGGGTTTGCAGCGGCGGATGCTTGAGGACATTGCGCAAGCCCAGCCAGCCGCCGGCGATCGCGCACAGGGCGCCGGCCAGCAGGCCGAAGGCCCACACGCCCGGCGCGAAGCTCCAGGCGAACTTGAACTGGTACGTGGCCAGGGCCCAGCCCATGGCGGCCGCGCCCGATGCCGCCAGCAGGCCGGCCAGCGCGCCGACGAGGGAAAACTCGATCAGCTGCGCCTGCGCCAGCTGGCGCCGCGTGGCACCCAAGGCGCGCAGCAGGCCCGCTTCGCGCGTGCGTTCATCCTGCGAGCCCATCAGGGCCGCATACAGCACCAGCAAGCCCGAGGCCAGGGTAAAGGCGAACAGGAATTCGACGGCCGTCACCACCTGGTCCAGCACGCCCTGGATTTGTTTGAGCACGCCGCCCACATCGACCACCGTCAGGTTCGGATAGTCGCGCAGCAGGGCGTTGCCCAGGTCCGCCTGCGCGGGCGGCAGGTGGAACGCCGTGATCCACGTCTGCGGCGTGTCCGCCATGGCGGCCGGGTTGATGATGACAAAGAAATTGACGCGCATCGAGCCCCATTCCAGCTTGCGCAAACTCGTGATGGCCGCTTCGACGCTCTGGCCGGCGATGTCGAAGCGCAGCTTGTCGCCCAGTTTCAGCTTCAGGGTCTTGGCGATGCCCTCTTCCACCGACGCCTCCGCCGGCGCGCCGGGCTTGTCGCTGAACCACTTGCCGGCCACGAGCTTGTTTTCTTCCTGCATCGCGGCCATCGTCGACAGATTGAATTCGCGGTCGGCCAGGCCCTTGGCGCGGTCGTCCTCGTACGTGCTTTCCGTGATGGCCTTGCCGTTCACGGCCACCAGCCGGCCCCGTATCATCGGATACAGCGGTGCATTGGCCACGCCCGCCTGGGCCAGGCGCGCGGCGATCGGGTCTTTCTGCTCGGGCAGGATATTGATCATGAAGCGGTTCGGCGCATCGGGCGGCGTGGCATTGCGCCAGGCTACCATCAGGTCGCCGCGCACCACCGTCAGCAGCAGCAAGGCCATCAGGCCCAGGGCCAGCGACACCACCTGGATGACGGTGGCGCCCGGACGTCGCTGCAGGGACGTGACGGCAAAGCGCCAGCCCTGGTGCCTGAAGACGCCGCGCAGGCTTTTCAGCGACTTGATGCCCAGCCAGCCGGCCAGGGCGAACAGGGCGAAGCCGCCCAGAAAACCGGCTGCCGTCAGCAAGGCCAGTTTCACGTCGCCCGCCTGCCACAAGAGCAGCACGACGAAGGCGGCGATGCCGAGGCCGTAGGTGGCCAGGGCCAGCGCCTGCGGCGGCTCCTGTTCGCGGCGGATCACGCGGTTATGGGGAACATTGCGCAACTGCAAAATCGGCGGCAAGGCAAAACCGAGTAACAGCAACATGCCGGTGGCCACGCCCTGCAGCGCGGGCAGCAGGGACACGGGCGGCAAGTCGCTCTGCACCAGCTTGCCCAGCAACTCCAGCAGCACCAGGTGGCCGCCGAAGCCCACCACCACACCGATCAGGCTACCCACCAGGCCCACCAATAAGAATTCGATCACGTACATGGCCGTCACCTGGTTTTGCGTCAAGCCCAGGCAGCGCAGCATGGCGCAGGCGTCGAGGTGGCGCAGCATGAAGCGGCGCGCCGCCATGGCCACGGCGACGGCTGCCAGCATGGCCGACAGCAGGCCGACGAGCGACAGAAAGCGGTCGGCGCGGTCCAAGGTCGATTGCATCTGCGGACTGCCCGATTCCAGCGACTCGATGCGCACGCCTTTGATGGATTGCGCCTTGATCTGGCTTTCCAGCCAGGCTTGATATTGCGCAAGCTCGGCCGCCTTGGCGGGTGGTGCCGACAGCAGCAGCCGGTACGACACGCGCGAGCCGTTCTGCACCAGCGCCGTGGCGGCCAGGTCGCTCAAGGGCAGCATCACTCTCGGGGCGAAATTGAGGAACGATGCGCCGCGGTCCGGTTCGCTGGCGATCAATTGCGTGACGGTAAAGGCCTTGTCGCCCAGGGTCAAGGTGTCGCCCAGCTTCGCGTTCAGGCTGGACAGGATCGCCGCGTCGACCCACACGGTGCCGGGCGCCGGCACCTGGCTGGTCGGCTGCCCCACGGCATCCTGCGCTTCGCTCGGTTTGGTGGTGATTTTCAGCTTGCCCCGCTGCGGGTAGCCGGGCGAGACGGCCTTGATGGACGCCAGCTGCGAGATCGATTGCTCGCCCTCGCCCGCCTGCGCCATGCTGGGAAACGTCACCGTGTCGGCCAGGATAAAACCGCGCTTCTGCGCTTCGGCGCGCCAGGCCGCATTGACGGGCTGGTCGGCGTTGATGACGAGGTCGGCCCCCAGCAGCTGGTGCGCGTCGCGGTTCAGGCCCGCGCGCAGGCGGTCGACGAAGAAGCCCACGGCCGACAGGGCCGCCACGGCCACGATCAGCGCGACGAGCAGGAAACGCAGTTGCCCGGCGCGCCAGTCGCGGCCGGTCATTTTCAGGGAGAGGCGGAACATGGGCGGCGGGTCTTTATGCAGATTTTATTGCGCGATGCCGTGAGCGGCCGCGTGCTGGGCGAAATACGCATCGACGGTGGCGAGGAAAGCGTCTTTCTGCGCCTGCGGCAGGAAGGCGGCGATGAAACCGTTGCGCGCCAGGCGTTGCGCGTGGGACAGGCCCAGCGGCAAGGCATCGAAGATGGCGTCGAAATTGTCATTCATGTAGCCGCCGAAATACGCGGGATCGTCCGAGTTCACCGTCACCAGCAGGCCCGCGTCGAGCAGTTGCACCAGATTATGGTCATGCATCTGGTCGAACACGCGCAGCTTGGTGTTCGACAGGGGGCAGACGGTGAGCGCGATCTGTTCGCGCGCCAACCGGGCCGTCAGTTCCGCGTCTTCCAGGCAACGCACGCCATGGTCGATGCGTTCGACTTTTAAATCATCGAGCGCCGTGCGGATGTAGGCTGGCGGGCCTTCTTCGCCCGCGTGGGCCACCAGGTGCAGGCCCAGTTCGCGGCAACGGGCAAACACGCGCGAGAATTTCTCGGGCGGGTTGCCCACTTCCGAGGAATCGAGGCCGATGCCGATGAACTTGTCGCGGTGCGGCAGCGCGTCTTCCAGGGTCTCGAACGCCTCTTCCTCGCTCAGATGGCGCAGGAAGCACAGGATCAGGGACGCGCTGACGGGGCTGTCCTGGCAGGCGCGATGGATGCCGTTGATCACGTCGGCCATCGGCACGCCGCGCGCCGTGTGCGTTTGCGGGTCGAAGAAGATTTCCGTGTGCAAGACGTTATCGGCTTCGGCGCGGCGCAGGTAGGCTTGCGTCATGTCATAGAAATCCTGCTCTTTCAAGAGCACGCTTGCGCCAGCGTAATAAATGTCGAGAAAAGACTGTAAATCCGTAAAAGCATAGGCGCTGCGCAAGTGTTCCACAGATTCATAGCCCAGCGGCACGCCATTGCGCTCGGCCAGTGCGAAAATCAGTTCTGGCTCCAGCGAGCCTTCGATATGGATATGCAGTTCGGCTTTCGGCATGCCGCGGACGATCGCGCGCAATTGGGGATGCATCATGGGTGTTCCTTATAGGGTGACGATAAAAATGCTGGCACGCGCGCGCGGCGCGCAGGGCCATCAGACATGCAGGCATCTTAGCGCAAGATGGCCGGCCTCACCGGCGCCGGGCCGCCGTGGCGCCGGCAGCGGCAGCGCCACGGCACGCACCGGCACGCGCTGGCGAATTGTCGTATGATGATTTAAAAGGATCAAAAAGGTTCATTGAAATGGATGAAAAATTTGATGGTTTATCCAATTAAATCAACAATTTACAAACAAGTATTAAGGATATGCTGACATATCTTTTGACTTCCTGATCCTTTAGAGCAATAATAAATTTCATGGGGTAATGGTAGGTGCAACAAGCGCTATCAACAGTGAAAAAAAAGCCGGCTGGCCACGTCAGCGCACGGCATCAAGCGCCAGTTTTTTGGTCCGGGCAATCCGGACTCGCAAAGACAGCCGGGCTTGAAACAACAATAAAAATCGGTACGGGGTAAAGGAAAAGTTCAGACGGCAAGCCCAGGCGAGTGCCAGGCGGGCGGCCATGGTGACTGGCAGTTCAGGTTTACATTAAAGGACATTGACATGACCATTTTTGATAACTATGCAGCACGCTACGAGCGCACCCGCGAAGAGGAAATGTCGCTCACCGAGTACCTGGCCCTGTGCAAGAAGGACAAGCTGACGTATGCCAGCGCGCCCGAACGCATGCTGGCCGCCATCGGCGAACCGCAGCTGGTCGACACGCGCAACGACACGCGTTTGTCGCGCATCTTCGCCAACAAGGTGATCAAGATCTACCCCGCCTTCCGCGAGTTCTACGGCACCGAGGAAGTCATCGAGCAAGTCGTCTCCTACTTCCGCCACGCGGCGCAAGGCCTGGAAGAACGCAAGCAGATCCTGTATCTGCTGGGGCCCGTCGGCGGCGGCAAGTCGTCGATCGCGGAAAAACTCAAGTCGCTGATGGAACACGTGCCCTTCTATTGCCTGAAAGGCTCGCCCGTCAACGAATCGCCGCTGGGCCTGTTCAACGAGGAAGAGGACGGCACCATCCTGGAAGAGGATTACGGCATCCCGCGCCGCTACCTGCGCAACATCCCCAGCCCGTGGGCTGTGAAACGCCTGCATGAATACAATGGCGATATCAACCAGTTCCGCGTCGTCAAGCGCTATCCGTCCGTGCTCAAGCAAATTGCCATCTCGAAAACGGAGCCGGGCGACGAAAACAACCAGGATATTTCCTCGCTGGTGGGCAAGGTCGACATCCGCAAGCTGGAAGACTATGCGCAGGACGACCCCGATGCCTACAGCTATTCGGGCGGCCTGTGCCTGGCCAACCAGGGCTTGATGGAATTCGTGGAAATGTTCAAGGCGCCGATCAAGGTGCTGCATCCGCTGCTGACGGCCACGCAGGAAGGCAACTACAAGGGCACGGAAGGCTTCGGCGCGATACCGTTCGACGGCATCATCCTGGCCCACTCGAACGAGTCGGAATGGAAGACGTTCAAGAACAACCGCAACAACGAAGCGTTTCTTGACCGTATCTATATAGTCAAGGTGCCGTATTGCCTGCGCGTGTCCGATGAAATCAAGATCTACGACAAGCTGGTGGCCAATTCCTCGCTGGTCAAGGCCCCGTGCGCGCCCGGCACCCTGCGCATGATGGCGCAGTTCGCCATCCTGTCGCGCCTGAAAGACCCGGAAAACTCCAGCATCTTCTCGAAGATGCTCGTCTACGATGGCGAAAACCTCAAGGATACGGACCCGAAAGCCAAGTCCATGCACGAATACGTCGATTACGCGGGCGTGGACGAGGGCATGAACGGGCTGTCGACGCGCTTTGCCTTCAAGATCCTGTCGAAGGTGTTCAACTTTGACAATTCCGAAGTGGCCGCCAATCCCGTACACTTATTATATGTACTGGAACAGCAGGTCGAGCGCGAGCAGTTCGCGCCGGAACTCGAGCAGCGCTACTTCTCCTATATTAAGGAGCACCTGGCGCAGCGCTACGTGGAATTCATCGGCAAGGAGATCCAGACGGCGTACCTGGAAAGCTATTCGGAATACGGACAGAACATCTTCGACCGCTACGTGACGTTCGCCGATTTCTGGATACAGGACCAGGAATACCGCGATCCGGACACGGGCGAAAGCTTCGACCGCGAATCGCTGAACAATGAGCTGGAAAAGATCGAGAAGCCGGCAGGCATTTCCAATCCGAAGGATTTCCGCAACGAAATCGTCAACTTCGGGCTGCGTGCGCGGGCCTCGAACGGCGGCAAGAATCCCGCCTGGACCAGTTATGAAAAGTTCCGCACCGTGATCGAAAAGAAAATGTTCTCGAATACGGAGGAATTGCTGCCCGTGATTTCCTTCAATGCCAAGGCCAGTGCCGACGATGCCAACAAGCACGCCGACTTCGTGGCCCGCATGGTGGAAAAAGGCTATACGGCCAAGCAGGTACGCCTGTTATGCGAATGGTACTTGCGCGTGCGCAAGTCATCCTAGCGCGGACAGCGGAGGCGCGCTCCCGCCCGGCGACTGGCGGGGCGCGCAAGACGAGAGGCAAGGAGGCACCCTTTGACATACCTCATCGACAGGCGCTTGCAAAGCAAGAATAAATCCGCCGTCAACCGCGAGCGTTTCCTGCGGCGTTACAAGGGCCAGATCAAGGATGCCGTGGGGCGCGCCATCAAGGGGCGCTCGATCACGGACGTCGAGAATGGCGAGAAGGTCAGCATCCCCGTCAAGGACGTGGGCGAACCGTCGTTCGGCCACGCGCATGGCGGCGTGTGGGAAGTGGTCAATCCCGGCAACAAGGAATACCTGAAAGGCGACCAGATCGCCCGGCCGAAAGGCGGCGCCGGCAGCGGACGGGGCAAGGCGGGCAATAGCGACGAGACGACGGAAGACGATTTCATCTTCGAATTGTCGCGCGAAGAATTCATGAATTACTTCTTCGAAGACCTGGAATTGCCGCACATGGTGAAAACCCAGCTGACGGCCACCACGGAATTCAAGAACCAGCGCGCCGGCTACAATATGTCGGGCACGCCATCGAACATCCACGTGCTGCGTTCCCTGCGCGGCGCGCTGGGGCGGCGCATCGCCGTCGGCGGCGGCGCCCGCAAGCAGCTGGCGCAGGCCGAGGAAGACCTGGCCGTCCTGCTGCACGAAGGGGCGCCCGACAGCGACCCGCTGGTCACGGAACTGCGCCGCCTGATCCACCACCTGCACACGCGCCTGCTGGCGATTCCCTTCATCGACCCGTTCGACTTGCGCTACAGCAACCGCATCAAGGTGCCCAAGCCGATGACGCAAGCCGTGATGTTCTGCATCATGGACGTCTCCGGCTCCATGGACGAATCGCGCAAGGACACGGCCAAGCGCTTCTTCATCCTGTTATATCTGTTCCTCAAGCGCGTCTACGACAAGATCGAGGTGGTCTTCATCCGCCACCATACGGCGGCGGCGGAGGTGGACGAGCATGAATTCTTCAATTCGCGCGAGTCCGGCGGTACCGTCGTGTCGTCCGCCCTGCACTTGCTCAACACCATCATCGACGAACGCTATGGCGCCGGGCAATGGAACAGCTACGTGGCGCAGGCATCCGACGGCGACAACTGGGACAACGATTCCGTGCAATGCCGCCAGTTGCTGATCAACACCATCATGCCCAAGGTGCAGTACTACACCTATGTCGAGATCACCGACGGCCCGCAGCAAAACCTGTGGGAGCAATATGCGGGCGTGCTCGACCATCACGCCCATTTCGCCATGCAAAAGATCGTCACGCCGGCCGATATCTACCCGGTCTTCCGCGAACTGTTCAAGAAACAGGTGAAATGATGAGTGCAGCCTTTGACCGCGCCAGCAATACTCCGGGCGAACCGTTCGTGCGCCTGCGCCACCCGAACGCCCTGCCCGAGCAGTCGGAATGGACGTTCGAGCTGATCGAACAAATCCACGAGGAAATCCGCCGCGTGGCGAAGCAGTTCGGCCTCGACACCTATCCGAACCAGCTGGAAATCATCACGGCCGAACAGATGATGGATGCCTACACCTCCGTCGGCATGCCCGTCTCCTACAACCATTGGTCGTTCGGCAAGCATTTTCTGTCTACCGAGAAAAGCTACAAGCGGGGCCAGATGGGCCTGGCCTACGAGATCGTCATCAACTCGAACCCGTGCATCGCCTATTTAATGGAGGAAAACAGCCTGACCATGCAATCGCTGGTGATCGCGCATGCGGCCTACGGCCACAATTCCTTCTTCAAGGGCAATTACCTGTTCCGCGCCTGGACGGATGCGGATGCCATCATCGACTATATGGTGTTTGCCAAGAATTACATCGCCGAATGCGAACAGCGCCATGGCGTCGACGCCGTGGAATTGCTGCTCGACTCGTGCCATGCCATCCAGAACTATGGCGTGGACCGCTACAAGCGCCCGGCGAAGCTGTCGATGGCGAAGGAATATGCGCGCCAGAAAGAGCGCGAAGCCTATGTGCAGTCGCAGATCAACCAGCTGTGGCGCACCCTGCCCCGGCGCGACGAGGACGACGACGAGGACGACCAGCGCAAGGCCGCGCCCCGCTTTCCGCCCGAACCCGAGGAAAACCTGCTGTACTTTATAGAGAAGTACGCGCCGCTGCTGGAACCGTGGCAGCGCGAGATGGTGCGCATCGTGCGCAAGATTTCCCAGTATTTCTATCCGCAGCGGCAAACCCAGGTCATGAACGAAGGCTGGGCCACCTTCTGGCACTACACGATATTGAACCAGCTCTACGACGAAGGCGTGGTGGGCGACGGCTTCATGATGGAATTTTTGAAAAGCCATACCAACGTGGTCTACCAGCCGCCCATCGACAGCCCGTATTACAGCGGCATCAACCCGTATGCGCTGGGTTTTGCCATGATGAGCGACATCCGCCGCATCTGCGAGCATCCGACCGACGAAGACCGTGCCTGGTTCCCGGACATGGCCGGCAGCGACTGGCGCAAGAGCCTGGACTTTGCCATGCGCAATTTCAAGGATGAAAGCTTCATCGCCCAGTACCTGTCGCCGCGGCTGATCCGCGAATTCCACTTCTTTGCCGTGCTCGACGACGACAAGAATGAAAAGCTGGCCATTTCCGCCATCCACGACGATGCCGGCTACCGCTACGTGCGCCAGCAGCTGGCCGAGCAGTACAACCTGGGCAACCGCGAGCCGAACATCCAGGTATGGTCCGTCAATACGCGCGACGACCGCGCATTGACCCTGCGCCACACGCAATTCCAGCGCCGTCCGCTGAACCAGCAGGCGGCCGAGGTGCTCAAGCACGTGGCACGGCTGTGGGGCTTCGATGTGCACCTCGATACGGTCGACCCGCAGGGCGTCGTCCTGGGCACCTTGAATTGCCGTCGGGAAAAACGCAACCGGCGCGACGACCCCGTTGTCCGGCCCTGAAATGATTTGTTGATAATAATCAATAGCAAGAATATAAGCGCTTCCTATGCCTATATAGGAATTCAGTATGGCCTGGCGGCCTCAAACGGGCCGCCGGGACCGCCTTTTTTGACCTGGATAAAGTGCGTTCCGCACCCGTTTGGTGCGCGCAGGCCGCTAAGTGGTCTGGTTCCGAGTCAAAACATTTCCAAAAAGAAAGATTTTCCTCCAAATTTAGCGGTTTCCATATTGAATATCACGAAATATAATTCCGCCATATGGGCACATCGGAGAACTTAGCAGTGGTAGCCCAAAACGGCTGTAAAAAACCGATAAGACCGCCTTTTTTTCTGTCCGAAAGCGTGCAAAGATGACATAAGCAAGTACGTTTTCAGGGCGCAAAAGCGCCAAAAATTTAACCGGTTTTAGGCGTTAAAAATCTGTGTAAAATAAAGAATTCGTATGTATAATTCGGCGACGTCCCGGATACGGCTGGAGCTTTGTGTCGTCATTTTGGGGTTCAGTTGCAAGACAAGAGATGGTATTTGGAGAAAGCAGGCATGAATTTTTCGAACGAGAAAAGTCCCAAGAACTACACAGGCATCACTATCGTTGTCCTGCTGCACGTTCTCGCGGCTTACGGGATCGTGACGGGCTTGGGCAAGCGGTTGGTCACCAAAATGATGGAACCGGTTGAAACCAAGATTATCGAGGAAGTCAAACCGCCTCCACCGAAGGATCTTCCACCGCCACCACCGCCGCCAGAAATGAAAGCGCCACCGCCGCCATTCATTCCGCCAGTCGAGGTGAACGTGCAGCAGCCGCCGCCACAGCAAAACGTGATTGCAAATACGACTGCTGTGAAGCCAGCCACGAATGTATTGGCACCGCCAGCACCGCCTGCACAGCCTGCGCCAACTCCTGGACCAGCCAAATCGGTGCGTACGCCGGCCGTGGTTGACTTCAGTGTCTGCGAAAAGCCGGCTTATCCAAAGTCGTCGCAGCGCAATGAGGAAACCGGTGTGGTGACACTGTCGTTCCTGATCGGTGTAGACGGCAAGGTCGCTGATTCGAAGATCGTGAAGTCCAGCGGCTTCAGAGACCTGGACAAAGCTGCGGTGCAAGGTATCAGCCGCTGTACATTTAAGCCGGCAACAGTTGACGGCAAGCCGGAACAAGGCTGGCAGCAAATGCAATACGTTTGGTCGCTGGATTAAAACCCGAGACAGTTATCCCCTGTCTCACACCATGATTTCGTTGTCATTACGTTCAGCGATCTGTTATTTTTAATTTTGGAGGAAGCATGTTTAAGAATACCCGTTTGTCCGCATTTTTTGCCGCGGTTCTGTTGTCCGTTACCGCTACTACCGCTCTGGTAGCAGCTCCGGCATTCGCTGACGCGCCAGCATCGGCTGCCGCTTCGGCTCCTGCGGCAGACGCTGCACCAGCACCAGCTGCCGCAGATGCAGCCGCTCCAGCAGCAGCTCCAGCCGCTGACGCAGCCGCTCCAGCCAAAACCGAAGAAGTCCACAACCCGTTCGGCCTGCAAGCAGTGTGGGACGGCGGCTTCGTGCCACGCGCCACCCTGATCATCCTGGCCATCATGTCGATCGGCAGCTGGTACATCATCATCACCAAGCTGATGGATCAAATGAAGATCTTCAAGCAAGCTAAAGAAACCGCTGCCAAATTCTGGAAAGCGCCTTCGATCGCTGCTGGTTCGGCAACGCTGACCGAAGGCTCGCCATTCCGCTTCATCGCTGAATCGGGCACCAAGGCAACGGCTCACCATGACGGCGCCCTGCTGGAACAAATCGATCTGTCGACCTGGGTGACGATGTCGATCCAGCGCGCTTCGGACAAAGTCCAATCGCGTCTGCAAGATGGCCTGTCGTTCCTGGCAACCGTTGGTTCGACCGCACCGTTTATCGGTCTGTTCGGTACCGTTTGGGGTATTTATGGCGCGCTGACCAACATCGGCATGACCGGTAACGCTTCGATCGATAAAGTTGCAGGTCCAGTTGGTGAAGCACTGATCATGACCGCTTTCGGTCTGCTGGTCGCCGTTCCTGCCGTTCTGGGTTACAACTGGCTGGTGCGTCGTAACAAAACCGCAATGGAAGACGTACGCTCGTTCAGCGCCGACGTTCACTCGGTACTGATCTCCGGCGCAATGTCGACCAGCGAAGCTGGCCGTGCTGCCGGCGCTAAAAAGATCGGATAAGAATCATGTCGATGTCCGTCGGCTCCGACAGCGGAGATGAAGATCAAGTAATGTCAGAAATCAACACGACGCCGCTCGTCGACATCATGTTGGTTTTGCTGATCATTTTCTTGATCACCAGTCCGGTTGTCCTCAAATTGCAGAAAATCGATCTGCCGATCGAGGCCAACCAAGCCCTTCAAAGCAAGCCAGAAAACGTCAACATCGTTGTCAACAAGGATGGCGAGATTTATCTGGGCCAGAAGAAACTGAAAGATACGAGCGAACTGTTCGATTATCTGAAAGTTGAAGCAGTGAAAGTACCGCAGCCGGAAGTACACGTTCGTGGCGACCAAGAAACACGCTACGAATCGATCGGCCGGGTTATTTACACGACCCAACGTGCCGGGATCCAGAAGGTCGGCTTCATCACCGAACCACCTGACAAGGGCTGATAGCAACTGGCAGCGGCGCCCCGGCAACAAGGGCGCGCCACTGCCGGAAGCTGACCGGGCGGCAGTTTCGCCCGGTGCTTCGTTGGACTTCTTAAAGGAAACACTATGAGTATGAATGTCGGTTCGGGAAGCGCTCCAGGCGCGGATCCGGAACCAATGATGGAACTGAACATGACGCCCCTCATCGACGTGATGCTGGTGCTGATTATCATGTTGATCATCACGATTCCTAAGCAAAACCACTCGGTGAACTTGAACATGCCGGTCGGCACCCCGCCGCCACCGACAACCGAACCAGTGGTCGTCACGATCGATGTCGATTTTGACGGTACGATCTTGTGGGACAATCAGGTCGTTCCTGACCGCGCTTCGCTGGAAGCCAAGCTGAGCAACGTTGCTGCGCAAGCAGACCAGCCGGAAGTGCATCTGCGTCCGAACAAGCTGGTGGAATACAAAGTCGTCGCCGGTGTGATGGCGTCGGCGCAGCGTCTGGGCGTGACCAAAATCGGTCTGGTCGGCAACGAGCAATTCCAGTAAGCTGCAATCAGGTTCTCTTTACATCCGAATAGGCAGGACTTCCTGCCTATTCGCTTTTTACTGAAAGACTTTCTTATGTCCAAGTTTCGTCTCGCTCATCTCGGCCTCGTCATGGCCGCTATCGGTTTTACCGCAGCAACTCCCGTAATCGGCCTGGGCTCGCTGGCATACGCCGCGGACACCGTGCGTGCCGAAGTGGGCAAGCCACTGCAAGAAGCGCAAAAACTCGCTAGCAGCGGCAAAAACAAGGAAGCGCTGGCCAAGCTGCGCGAAGCTGACAGCGTCGGCGGCAAGACCGCCTTTGAAAGCTACCAGATCGAGCGCGTGCGCGCCTCGGCCGCTGCCGCCGCCGGCGACAACGGCACCGCCATCAAGGCTTTCGAAGCCGTCATCAATTCCGGCCGCCTGAGCGCCGCCGAAGCCCCCAAATTCACGCAAGCGCTGGCAGGCATGTACTACCGCGCCAAGGATTGGCCGAACACCATCACCTGGATCAAACGTTCGCTGAAAGACCGCGAAGATCCACAGATGCGCGAACTGCTGATCCAGACCTACTACGTCAGCGGCAACTACGCCGAAGCGGCGAAAGAACTGCAAGCGCGCGGCGGCAACTCGGAGTCGAGCCTGCAAATGCTGGCCAACATCCAGTTGAAGCAGAACGACAAGGCCGGCTATGTGGCCACCCTGGAAAAACTGGCCGGCAGCTATCCGAAGACCAGCTACTGGGCTGACCTGCTGAACCGCGTTTCCGGCAAGCCGGGCTTCTCGCAACGCCTGGGCCTGGACGTCCAGCGCCTGCGCCTGGCCAACGGCCTGTTCACCAAGCCGTCCGAATACATGGAAATCAGCCAGCTGGCCTTGCAAGCAGGCAATCCTGGCGAAGCGCTGAGCATCATCGAGCAGGGCTACAAAAAAGGCGTGCTGGGTACCGGCGCCGATGCCGCCCGTCACCAGCGCCTGAAAGACCTGGCCCTGAAGACCCAGGCCGACCTGAAGGCCAACGCGGCCAAGTCGGAAGCGGAATACGTCAAGAACAAGGACGCCGACAGCTTGAGCAAGCTGGGCTTCGCCCTGGTCTACGATGGCCAGGCAGAAAAAGGCCTGGGCCTGATGAATGACGCCGTGAAGATGGGCACCGCCAAGTATCCGGAAGAAGCCAAGCTGCACCTGGGCATCGCCTACATCCACGCCGGCAAGAAAGCCAACGCATCGACGGCACTCAAAGCCGTCAAGGGCACGGATGGCGCGGCTGACCTGGCACGCTACTGGGCCTTGATGAATAAATAAGATAATATCGTCAAGATATTGTCGGGCAGCTAGTCAATTGCCCATCACTAAAGCGTTGCCGGCACACCCGCCGGCAACGCTTTTTATCATTTCGGCAGGGAAATTACCCCTGCGGCCGCCCTGCCGGGTGTGCATCCCTGAAACAGTCCGTATAATCCCCCTTTTGGCACAGTTTTTCATCAGATTCCTATGAAGGTATTCCGCGGACTTCCCAATGCCCAGGCACGAGCGCCTTGCGCTCTGACCATCGGCAATTTTGACGGTGTCCACATCGGCCATCAGGCCTTGCTGGCGCGCGTGCGCGAAGCTGCCACCGAGCTCGGCATCGAAGCGGCCGTGATGACGTTCGAACCGCACCCGCGCGAGTTCTTCGCGCAGCGCGCGGGCGACCTGTCGAAGGCGCCGCAGCGCATCGCCAACCTGCGCGACAAGCTGCAGTCACTGGACGACGCCGGCATCGACCGGGTCGTCGTCGAGCACTTCAGCGCCCAGTTCGCCGCCTTGACGCCGCAGGAATTCACGGAAAAAGTCCTCGTCGACGGCTTGCACGTGAAATGGCTGATGGTCGGCGACGATTTCTGCTATGGCGCCCGGCGCGCCGGCGACGTGGCCATGCTGCAGGAAGCGGGCCGCCAATATGGTTTCCACGTAGAAACCTTGCCGACGGTGATGAACGGCAGCACGCGCATCTCCTCGTCGGCCGTGCGCCTGGCGCTGGCCGCCGGCGATTTCCCGCTGGCCACGCAGCTGCTCGGGCATCCGTACGCCATTTCCGGCCACGTCATCCATGGCCAGAAGCTGGGCCGCACCCTGGGTTTTCCCACCCTGAACCTGCGCGTGGCGCACCGCCCCGCCCTGTCCGGCATCTTTATCGTGCAGGTGCACGGCCTGGGACCAGTACCGCTGCCGGCCGTGGCCAGCCTGGGCGTGCGTCCCACCGTCGACGACAGCGGCCGCGTCTTGCTGGAAGTGCATCTGTTCGATTTCGCCCAGTCCTGCTACGGCAAGCTGGTCCGCGTGGAGTTTTTGGAAAAGCTGCGCGACGAAGAAAAGTACGACGACTTGCCCACCCTGACGGCCGCCATCGAGCGCGACTCGAACCAGGCGCGCGCCTATTTTGAGCAGCGCAGCGGCGCCATTACCGCCACCGACCGAATTTGACGCCGGCCCACTCCGCCGCCTGGCGGCGCCTGCCGCCGCAAACCATTCAATATCATTAAAGAAGACTATGTCCGATCAAAACAAGCCAGCCACGCCCAAGCAAAACAAGAAGCCTGAAAGCAAATACCCGGTCAACATGACGGAAACCCCGTTCCCGATGCGCGGCGACATGGCCAAGCGCGAGCCGCAATGGGTGCAGCAATGGCAAGACAAGAAGATTTACGAGCGCGTGCGCAAAGCTGCCGCCGGCCGTCCGAAATTCATCCTGCATGACGGCCCGCCGTATGCGAATGGCGACATCCACCTGGGCCACGCCGTCAACAAGATTCTGAAAGACATGGTCGTCAAGTCGCGCTCGCTGGCCGGCTTCGACGCGCCATATGTGCCGGGCTGGGATTGCCACGGCATGCCGATCGAAATCCAGATCGAAAAACTGCACGGCAAGAACCTGCCGACGGCCGAAGTGCTGGAAAAGGCCCGCGCCTACGCCAACGTGCAGGTCGAGCGCCAGAAGAAGGATTTCATTCGCCTGGGCGTGCTGGGCGAGTGGGACAACCCGTACCTGACCATGGCGCACGGCAATGAAGCCGACGAGCTGCGCGCGCTGGGCAAGCTGCTGGAAAAAGGCTATGTCTACCGCGGCCTGAAACCGGTCAACTGGTGCTTCGACTGCCAGTCGGCGCTGGCCGAGGCGGAAGTGGAATACGCGGAAAAACGCGATCCCGCCATCGACGTCGGGTTCAAGTTCGCCGAGCCGGAAAAACTGGCGGCCGCCTTTGGCCTGCCGTCCCTGCCGACCGATAACGGTTTCATCGTCATCTGGACCACCACGCCGTGGACCATCCCGTCGAACCAGGCGCTGAACGTGCATCCGGAAGTCAAATATTCGCTGGTGAAGGCCGAGCGCGATGGCCAGCCATTGCTGCTGATCCTGGCGCAAGACCTGGTCGTGGCCAGCCTGGCGCGCTTCAAGCTCGAAGGCACGACGATCGCCACCTGCGACGGCGCGGCCCTGGCCGGCATCAGTTTCCGCCATCCGCTGCATGCAAGCGATGCGTTCTACGACCGTTTGTCGCCCTTGTACCTGGCCGAATACGTGACCACGGAAAGCGGCACGGGCGTGGTGCACTCGGCGCCAGCCTACGGCCTGGACGACTTTATCTCGTGCAAGGCGCACGGCATGAAGGATGACGACATCATCAAGCCCGTCATGGGCGACGGCAAATTCGCCTCGACCCTGCCCCTGTTCGGCGGCATGACCATATGGGAAGCGTCAAAGCCGATCTGCAACGCCTTGCGCGAAGCGGGCGCGCTGTTCGAAGTCAAGATGTTCGACCACAGCTACATGCACTGCTGGCGCCATAAGACGCCGATCATCTACCGCGCCACCTCGCAGTGGTTCGCCGGCATGGACGTGACGCCGAAAGACGGCGGCGCGACCCTGCGCGAGACGGCCTTGAAAGGCATCGCCGACACCGAGTTCTTCCCGGACTGGGGCCAGGCGCGCCTGCACGGCATGATCGCCAACCGTCCCGACTGGACCCTGTCGCGCCAGCGCCAGTGGGGCGTGCCGATGGCCTTCATCGTGCACAAGGAAACGGGCGACCTGCATCCGCGCACGCCGGAACTGCTGGAGCAGGTGGCCAAGCTGATCGAAAAAGGCGGCATCGAGGCATGGCAGGCGCTGGACCTGAAAGACCTGATCGGCGACGAAGCGGCCATCTACGCCAAGAACAAGGATACCCTGGACGTGTGGTTCGATTCCGGCGCCACGCACCAGACGGTGCTGGGCGGCCCGCAGGCCCACGGTTCGCATTCGACGCAGCTGCAGTTCCCGGCCGATCTGTACCTGGAAGGCTCGGACCAGCATCGCGGCTGGTTCCACTCGTCGCTGCTCGTGTCGTCGATGCTCAATGGCCGTCCGCCGTACAAGGCCCTGCTGACGCACGGCTTCACGGTCGACGGCGAAGGCAAGAAGATGTCCAAGTCGCTGGGCAACACGCTGGCGCCGCAAAAGATCTCGGACACCCTGGGCGCGGACATCCTGCGCCTGTGGATCGCCTCGACCGACTACACGGGCGAGCTGTCGATCTCCGACGAGATCCTGAAACGCGTGACGGAATCGTACCGCCGCATCCGCAACACCCTGCGCTTCCTGCTGGCGAATACGTCGGACTTCAATCCGGCCACGGATGCCGTGCCGGTGGCGGAGATGTTCGAAATCGACCGCTATGCGCTGGCCAACATGGCATCGCTGCAGCAGCAGATCGAGAACAACTACGCGCGCTACGAATTCCACCCCGTCGTGTCGAAGCTGCAGACGTACTGCTCGGAAGACCTGGGCGGCTTCTACCTGGACATCCTGAAGGATCGTCTGTACACCTCGGGCTTGACGTCGCACGCGCGCCGCTCGGCGCAGACGGCCCTGTGGCACATCACGCAAAGCCTGCTGCGCCTGATGGCCCCGGCCCTGTCGTTCACGGCCGAAGAAGCATGGGCCGTCTTCGCCGGTGCGGAGGCGTATGCCGCCAGCGATGAAACCATCTTCACGCAAACCTGGTGGCAGCTGCCGGAAGTCGCGGACGCGGCCGACCTGCTGGAGAAATACACGGCCCTGCGCGCCGTGCGCACGGACGTCACGAAGCAGCTGGAAGACTTGCGCACCTCGGGCGCCATCGGCTCCTCGCTGCAGGCGGAACTGACGATCAAGGCCGCGCCGATGAAGTACAAGCTGTTGACGACCCTGGGCGACGACTTGAAGTTCGTCTTCATCACCTCGCAGGCAACTGTGGCTGAAGTGAGCGATGAAGCGGCCGAGGAAGTGGTCGTGGCCGCGTCGACGGCGCCGAAGTGCGAGCGCTGCTGGCACTACCGCGCGGACGTGGGCACGGACGCCGCGCATGCTACCCTGTGCGGCCGCTGCGTCAGCAACCTGTTTGGAAAAGGCGAATCGCGCCGTTTCGCATAGACTGTCATCCCGGGGCGCTGCCTGCGTCCCGCTTCCAACCGCCGCCTGCTGCCAGGCGGCGGCTTTATCTTCCCTGGAAAAATATGGCCACTAAAAACCGTTTTTCATCGAAATCGTCCTCCTCGGCGTCGCTCGTGCCCTGGCTGGGCATCGCCGCCATCGTCATCCTGTTCGACCAGATCACCAAGATCACGATCCTGAAGACCTTCCGCTACGCGCAAGAGATGGTCATCACCTCGTATTTCAACCTGGTGCTCGCGTATAACAAGGGCGCCGCCTTCAGCTTCCTGTCCGACCAGGGCGGCTGGCAGCGCTATTTCTTCACCGGCATCGCCCTGGCGGCCGCCATCTACATCATTTATCTGCTGAAAAAGCACGCCGGCCAGCGCATGTTCTGCTGGGCCCTGGCGCTGATCCTCGGCGGCGCGCTGGGCAATGCCATCGACCGCCTGATCTACGGCCACGTGGTCGATTTCCTCGACTTCCACTGGAAAAGCTGGGGCCATTTCCCCGCCTTCAATATCGCCGACAGCGCCATCTGCATCGGCGCGGCCCTGTTCATCATCGATGAACTGCGCCGGGTAAACAAATAAACACGCGGGAGAACGGCATGGAATTGTCCGGCAAAAAAATCGTCCTGGGACTTTCGGGCGGCGTCGCCTGCTACAAGGCGGCGGAACTGTGCCGCGCGCTGACGAAGGCGGGCGCCTCGGTGCAGGTGGTCATGACGGATGCGGCCAGCCACTTCATCACGGCCGTGACCATGCAGGCGCTGTCCGGCCACCCCGTGCACACGAGCCAGTGGGATGCCCGCATCGACAACAACATGGCGCATATCGACTTGACGCGGCACGCGGACGCCATCCTGATCGCGCCGTGCTCGGCCGATTTTCTGCGTAAACTCGCCCATGGCGTGTGCGACGACCTGCTGTCGACCCTGTGCCTGGCCCGTCCCTCCCACCTGCCCTTGCTCGTGGCGCCGGCCATGAACGTGGAAATGTGGCAGAACCCCGCCACGCAGCGCAATGTGCAGCAGCTGCGCGACGACGGCATCAAGCTGTTCGGCCCGGCCGCCGGCGAACAGGCCTGCGGCGAAGTTGGCCTGGGCCGCATGCTGGAACCGGAACAGCTCTTGACGGAACTGATCGCCGCCTTCCAGCCGAAAGTCCTGGCGGGCAAGCGCGTGCTGGTCACGGCCGGCCCCACGTTTGAAGCCATCGACCCCGTGCGCGGTATCACCAATCTATCCTCGGGCAAGATGGGCTATGCGGTGGCGCGCGCGGCGCGCGAAGCGGGCGCCGAGGTGCTGCTCATTTCCGGCCCGACGGCCCTGGACGCGCCCTTCGGCGTGCGCCGCATCGACGTGCAAAGCGCGCAGCAGATGCATGATGCGGTACTGGCCCACGTCGACGGCCAGCACGTCTTCGTCGCCGTGGCCGCCGTGGCCGACTGGCGCGTGGCCAACGCCAGCGACCAGAAGATGAAAAAGCAGGCCGACGGCTCCGTCCCCGAACTGCAGTTCGTGCAAAATCCCGACATCCTCGCCACCGTGGCGGCGCGCACCAACCTGGCCGGCTATCCGTACTGCGTGGGCTTTGCCGCCGAATCGGAAAACCTCGTGGAATTCGGCTCGGTCAAGCGCGAGAAAAAAGGCATTCCCCTGCTGGTCGGCAATATCGGCCAGAACACGTTTGGCCAGGACGACAACACCATCATCCTGTTCGACGAGGAAGGCCATACCGTGCTGCCGCGCGCCTCGAAACTGAACCTGGCGCGCCAGCTGATTTCCGAAATCTCGAAGCGGATCGCCAGGAATTCGCTGCTCAAATAATCACTTTTTAAACGACTTAGCTTCAATGAAAAATATCGACATCAAGATCCTCGACGCCCGCATGCAAGAACTGCTGCCGGCCTACGCCACGCCGGGCAGCGCGGGACTCGACCTGCGCGCCTGCATAACCGAGCCCATCACCATCGAAGCCGGCCAGACCGTGCTCATTCCCACCGGCCTGGCCATCCACATCGGCGACCCGTCGTATGCGGCCATGATTTTGCCGCGCAGCGGCATGGGCCACAAAAACGGCATCGTATTGGGGAATCTGGTAGGCTTGATCGACTCCGATTACCAGGGCCAGCTGATGGTATCGACCTGGAACCGGGGCCAGAGCGCATTCACGCTCAATCCCATGGAACGCCTGGCGCAACTGATTATCGTGCCGGTGCTGCAAGTGGGCTTTAACGTCGTCGAGGAATTCGGCGACAGCGAACGCGGTGTTGGCGGTTTCGGCAGCACCGGCAAACATTAAGGATTGACACTTATGCCAGGTTTACGCCATCTGATCCCAGCCTCGACTTCGCTGCGCCGATTGGCCACTCCCCTCCTGTTGGCCGGCGCGGCCATTCTGGCCGGCTGCACCACGCCGGCGCCGAATGTCAGCGGCCCGTTCAACATCGTGCCGGCGCCCGATGCGCCCGCACCGACGGCGCAGCAAAAGGCGGCGCAGGAAGAGCTGGTGAAGATGGTGGCGCTGCAGGACCGCCTGTCGAAAGTCTCGGCGCCCCTGCTGATCAACAATGCGGACCTGTGCAAGACGTACGCGCGCAACCTGCTGGGTTTCACGGCGCAGAACAAGTATTCCTACCCCGGTATCTATGCCGACGCGGCGCAGGCAGCGCTCGGCTACGGCGAACAGATGCAGGTCTCCGGCGTCTTGCCGGGCAGCGGCGCCGCGCGCGCCGGCTTGCGCAAGGGCGACGGCTTGCTGGCCGCCGAAGGCAAGCCGCTGCCGGCAGGCCCGAAAGCGGAAGGCCCGTTCGGCGCCATCGTCGGCCCGCTGGCCTCGAAAAGCGCGAGCCTGAACATGACCATCGCCCGCGACGGCCAGCAGCAGGACCTCAAAATTCCCGTCACGCGCGCCTGCGCCTTCCGCGTCGCCCTGGGCAATGCGGACAATGTCAACGCGTATTCGGACGGTTCGCGCATCATGCTCACGCGCGGCATGGTCAATGCGGCGCAAAACGATGAAGGCATCGCCTTCGTCATCGCCCGCGAAATGGCGCACAACATCCTCGACCACGCGCGCAGCCAGCGCACGGCGGGTACGGCCGGCAGCATCATCGACAGCCTGGGCGCCGTGCAGCCCGACGTGTCGATGCTGACGGGCGCCGCCGGCATCAAGGCCATGCCGCAGGAACTCGACGTGCAAGCCGACACCCTGGCCATCTACCTGCTGGCGCGCGCCGGCTACAACGTCGACAACGCGGCCCGCTTCTGGCAGCGCCTGGCCACGCAAGTACCGGCCACGGTCGCCAACGGCTATACGGCCCTGCACCCGGGCACCAACTCGCGCATGGCGGCCATCAACCGCGCCGTGACGGACGTGCGCGCCAAGCAGGCGGCGAAGAAGCCGCTCAAGCCTTAGAACGCCTACCATAACCTACTGCGCGTCGCGCTTTGCGGTCTGCGATGCTCACTGTGCTCAAGCACAGTTGCGCTTCTCGGCCACAAATCGCTGCTGCTCGCTACGGTTCTGTTAGACGTTCTTCATCCTGATCAAACAGGGTTTGGTCAGGCGCCGGGGAAGTTGGGGAAGTAGGTGCCCATGATCCAGGTCAGGGCGCCGCAAAATACCACCGCCAGGAACAGGGCGATGAGCAGTTTGCCAAACTTGGGGATGCCGTCATCTTGCGTCTTTTGGTCGTTCGACATGAAAACTCTCCGCAGGCTGTTGGAGAGCGTAGTATAGCCATAATATTGAAAAATATTCCATACTTTGCCGCCTGCCTGCGGCTTTCCTCCCTTGCCCCATGGACAGCATCGACCTTGAAGTTCTGAAAACCAGCGCCGCCTGGCTCGCCGCCGGCCACCGCTGCGAACTCGTCACCGTCATCAAGACCTGGGGCTCCAGCCCCCGCCCCGTGGGCGCCACCCTGGCCATCTGCGACGATGGCACGGTGGTCGGCTCCGTCTCCGGCGGCTGCATCGAGGATGACTTGATCGACACCGTGCGCGTGCACGGCATCGTGCGCACCTTGCCGGAAATCGTCAGCTACGGCATCAGCGCCGACGAGGCGCACCGCTTCGGCCTGCCCTGCGGCGGCACCATCGAACTGGCCATCGAGCCGCTGCATGCGGACAGCAAGGTGGCCGAACTGCTGGCGCGCCTGGAAGCGCATGAACTGGTCGAGCGCCGCCTCGACCTGCGCACTGGCGCCGTCACCCTGCAAACCGCCGTGCCGGGTGCCGTGCTGGCCCTGGAAGGCGCGGTGCTCACCACGCAGCACGGCCCGCGCTGGCGATTGCTGATCATCGGCGCCAGCCAGCTGTCGCGCTTCGTGGCGCAGATCGCCACGGCCATGGATTACCACGTCATCGTCTGCGACCCGCGCGAGGAATACCGGGGCGGCTGGAACGTGCCCGGCGTGCCCCTGCTGCACGCCATGCCGGACGACCTGGTGCTGGAATTAAAGCTCGACAGCCGCAGCGCCGTCGTCGCCCTCACGCACGACCCCAAGCTCGACGACCTGGCCCTGATGGAAGCATTGAAATCCCCTGCGTTTTACGTGGGCGCCATCGGCTCGCGCGCGAATAACGCCAAGCGCCGCGAACGGCTGCTGCAGTTCGACGTCAGCGCGGAACAGCTGGCGCGCCTGCACGGCCCCATCGGCCTGTACATCGGCAGCAAGACGCCGGCCGAAATCGCCATTTCCATCCTGGCCGAGCTGACGGCCGTGAAAAATGGCGTGCCGGACGCGCTGCAGATCCAGCACGCGGCGGCCCTGAGCCCACCCACCACCGATATCTGCGCCCGCTAAGGAGCGCAGCAAGAAACGCGGTGCGCCGGCGGCGCACCCCTGCTACCTTCACTGAATTTGGCCACCATGACCCTGCTGCACTGGACCCTCCCCCTGCCCGCCGGCTACCGCCGCGACGACGTCATCGCCTTCCACAGCCGCGATACGGAAGCCGTGGCCGAACAGGTCACCGCGGCAGGCCTGCGCAAGGGCATCCTGCTGCACGGCGTGCCTGTCGTGCTGGACGTGGCCTTCACGGACGATACGGCCGTCTGCCGCGCCGAGATCGACGGCAGCGCCAGCGACGATCTGCAAACGGCGCTGCACGGCGCCCTGCTCAACATCCTCGGCCTGCGCATCGACCCGCAGCCCTTCGCCCGGCTGGCCGCCGCCGATCCGCTGCTGGCGCCCCTAATCCGCGTCAACCCGGGCTTGCGCATCGTGCAATCGGCCAGCCCCTTCGAGGCGCTGACCTGGGCCATCATCGGCCAGCAGATCAACCTGTCGTTCGCCATTTCCCTGCGCCGCACCTTCATTCTGCGGGCGGGGCGCCGGCACGCAAGCGGCTTGTGGTGCTACCCGGAGGCGCGCGACGTGGCGCGGCTGGAGATCGAGGATTTGACCAGCCGCAAATTCTCGCGCGCCAAGGCGGAAACCGTGCTGCGCCTGGCGCGCCTGGTCGACGAGGGAGCGCTGTCGCTGGAACTGCCCCCTTCCGGCGACGTGGCGGCCATTTCGCAGGCGCTGCTGGCCGTGAAGGGCATCGGCCCGTGGACCGTCAATTACGCGCTGCTGCGCGGCTACGGCTATGCCGACTGCTCGCTGCACGGCGACGTGGCCATCCGCGCCGCCCTGCAAAAGCTGCTCGGAGAGGAAACGAAACCGGACATGGCGCGCACGGAACAGTGGCTGCGCCAGTACGCGCCGCACCGCACCATGGCGGCCGCCCACCTGTGGGCCAGCCTGCACCCGAAAAATAATCCGTCAGCGGTGGAATAAACGGGCCGCGCCGCGCGTCTATCCCTTGCAAGCCCACCAAACATCAAGGAGATCATCATGCGCTTTACCACTTTCGCCACCCTCGCCGCCCTGTTGTCCGCCCCGCTGGCGTTCGCCGCCGACGTCATGCCCGCCAACGGCATGCTGGTCAACGCCAGCGGCATGACCGTGTATGTGTTCGACAAGGATGTCGCCGACAGCGGCAAGAGCGCCTGCAGCGGCGGCTGCCTGGTCGCCTGGCCCGCCGTCATCGCCACCGACGCGGCGCCCGCCGCCCCGTATGGCAGCATCAAGCGCGAAGACAACGGCGCCATGCAGCTGACCTACAAGGGCAAACCCCTGTACCTGTACAAGGAAGACAAGAAGCCGGGCGACGTGGCCGGCGACAATTTCAAGAACGTGTGGCACGTCGTCAAGCCGTAAGCAGCCCTGCCCGCCGCCACGATGACCACGCAAGAGGATAGCCGCCAGCTGCAAGCGTGCCTGCCCGGCCTGCGCCGCTATGCGCGCGCGTTGGCGGGCGCCCTGCACGCGGACGACCTGGTGCAGGACACCGTGGAGCGGGCGTGGCGCAAGCTGGACCAGCGCGTCGGCGAGATGCGGCCCTGGCTGTTCTCCATCATGCATAACCTGCACGTGGACCAGCTGCGCCGTCCCGGCCTGGCGCTGCAGGAACTCGACGACGATACCGTGCTGCCCGCGCCGGAGCGCGCACCGGGGCAAGCCATCGCCATCGGCGAGATGGATGCGGCGCTGGCCCGCTTGCCGCTGGGGCAGCGCGAAGTCATCCTGCTGGTCGCGCTCGAACAGATGCCGTACGAGCAGGTGGCGTCCACCCTCGACATCCCCGTCGGCACCGTCATGTCGCGCCTGTCGCGCGGGCGCGACAAGCTGCGCACCCTGCTCGATGGCCGCCCTGCCGGCAGCCAGGGCAGCGGCCCACCCACCCTGAAAGTCGTGAAATGACAACGCAAGCCATCAGCGAAGCGCAATTGCACGCCCTGGCCGACGGCGTCCTGCCCGAAGACCAGCGCGCGGCCGTCGATGCCCACCTGCGCGCGCATCCCGGGGACGCCGCCAGGGTCGATGCGTGGCGCGCGCAGAACCGGCAATTGCGCGCCCTGTTCGATCCCCTGCTGGACGAAGCCTTACCCTCGGCGCTGCTGCAGGCGGCGGCACCGCCGGCGGCGAACGGCGCCTGGCAGCGCCCCGCCATGCAGGCGGCAGCGGCCATCGTGCTGGTCATCGCGGGCGGCGCGGGCGGCTGGCTGCTGCGCGGCGGCGACAGCACGACCGCTAGCGCCAGCCCGGTCTCCCTGGCGCGCAGCGCCGCCATCGCCCATGCCGTCTACACGCCCGAAGTGCGCCACCCCGTCGAGGTGGGCGCGGAACAGGAGGCGCATCTGGTGCAATGGCTGTCGAAACGCCTGGGCAGCACCTTGCGGCCGCCCGCGCTGTCTCCGCTCGGCTATCACCTGATCGGCGGGCGTTTGCTGCCCGGCGATGGCGACGGCCCCGTGGCGCAATTCATGTATGAAGATGGCAAAGGCCTGCGCCTGACCCTGTACGTGGCCAAGGAGCGGGCCGGCAAGCAGGAAACGGCCTTCCGCTACACGCAGGAAAAGGACTTGAGCGTGTTTTACTGGATCAATGGCCAGCTCGGCTATGCCCTCTCGGCGAGCCTGCCCAAGCAGGAGCTGGGCAAGATCGCCGACGCCATGTACGCGCAGCTGGAAGCACGTCACTGAGCCACGGATAAGCTGTCGCGGTCCCGGCGCGCGGCGCGAAGTCAGCCCAGCGCGCGCCTGAGTTCCGCGTAGGCGTCGACCAGCCGCTCCTTCGAATAGCCGCGATTGAGGCCACTGGGATTGGGCAGTATCCACACGCGCGCGCCGCCGAAGCGCTCCGGCTGTTCGCCCCACGCCTGCTGGCGTTTCCCCGTCATCGCCGCGTAGGCGGCCTTGCCCAGGAAGGCGATCCACTGCGGCTGCATCAATGCCAGTTTGTGCTGCAGGCCGGCCGCCGCTTGCGCGAATTCGTCCGTTCCCACCTGGTCCGCGCGGCTGGTCGGGCGCCCGACAGCCGCCGTCAAACCCAACCCGAAACCGAGCACGCTGGCATCGTCCTGCGGCGCCACCAGGTGCGGCGTGAAGCCGGCCAGGTGCAGCACAGGCCAGAAACGGTTGCCGCGGCCGAGAAAATGGTGGCCGGCCGCCGCCGCGTCCACGCCGGGATTGAGGCCGCAAAAAACCACCTGCAAGCCGGGAGCGAGGATGTCGGGCAAGCCCGGCGCCACTGCGATGTATGTCATGAAAAACTCCGATATCAGTAGCCGCAGTATGCCACCGGACCCGCACCCTGCAGCGCAAGGCGGCTGGTGCTACCATCCCATACTGATGCGCTCATCCATATGCCGGATGGCCGTCGCGCTTTCCCGCACCATCCCCATTCCGAGGACTACACATGACGACCCTGACCATCAATGGCAAGCAGCATGACCTTGCGCTGCCTGAAGACACGCCCCTGCTGTGGGCCCTGCGCGACGAACTGGGCATGACCGGCACCAAATTCGGCTGCGGCATGGCCCTGTGCGGCGCCTGCACCGTGCATATGGATGGCGAAGCGATCCGCTCCTGCGTGACGCCCGTGTCGGCCGCCGCCGGCAAGAAGATCACCACCATCGAAGCGGTGGGCGACGACCAGGTCGGCCTGGCGCTGCAGCAAGCATGGCAGCAACACGGCGTGCCCCAATGCGGCTATTGCCAGGCCGGGCAAATCATGTCGGCCACGGCCCTGCTGCACAAGACCCCAAGACCGAACGACCAGCAAATCCGCGAAGCGATGAGCGGCAATATCTGCCGCTGCGGCACCTACACGCGCATCCACGCGGCCATCAAGCAGGCATCGGCCAGCATCCACGCGAAAGGAGCGGCCAAATGAGCATCCATGACACTGCCGCCGCACATTCGCCTGCGCGGCGCAACTGGCTCAAGGCCGCCGGTGCGCTGGCCGGCTTGACCCTGGTGGCCGGCCCTTCCGGCCTCGTGATGGCGGCCGACGCCGTCAAATACGGCGGCGACAAGATGGCTGGCGGCGTGGTCGATGACACCCTCGTCTTCCTGTCGATCGCCGCCGACGGCATCGTCACCATCGTTGTACACCGCTCGGAAATGGGCCAGGGCATCCGCACCAGCCTGCCCATGGTGGCGGCCGACGAACTGGGCGCCGACTGGGCGCAAGTGCGCGTGCAGCAGGCGCCCGCCGACGAGGCGCGCTACGGCAGCCAGGATACGGACGGCTCGCGCAGCATGCGCCACTCGTTCCGCGCCATGCGCCACGTGGGTGCCACGGCGCGCCTGATGCTGGAAACGGCCGCCGCCGTGCGCTGGGACGTGCCCGTGACGCAAGTCAAGGCCGTCAACCATGCGGTCGTGCATGCGGCCAGCGGACGCTCGCTGTCGTTCGGCGCGCTGGCCGAAGAAGCGGCCAAATTGCCCGTGCCGCCGCGCGCGCGCATCAGCCTGAAAACGGCGGACGAGCTGCGTTATATAGGCCAAAACAGCACGCGCGGCATCGACCTGCACGACATCGTCACGGGCAATACCCACTTCGGCATCGACACGCGCCTCGACGGCATGGCGTATGCCGTCATCGCCCGTCCGCCCGTCTTCGGCGGCAAGCTGAAAAGCGTGGACAAGACGGCGGCCCTGAAAGTGCCGGGCGTGCTGCGCATCGTCGAACTGGCAGGCAGCCCGCCGCCGGCCATGTTCAATCCGCTGGGCGGCGTGGCCGTCATCGCGAAAAATACCTGGGCCGCCATCAAGGGCCGCGAAGCGCTGGTGCTGGAATGGGACGATGGCCCGAACGGCGATTACGACTCGAAAGCCTTCCGCAAGACCCTGGAAGCGGCCGTGCGCCAGCCCGCCAGCCCGGCGCGCGACCAGGGCAAGACGGTGGCCACCCTGGCCGCCGCTCCCGCCGCGCGCAAGCTCAGTGCCGAATACTATCTGCCCCACCTGGCCCACGCCACCATGGAGCCGCCCGCCGCCACCGTGCGCATCGCCAATGGCAAGGCCGAAGTGTGGGCCTGCGTGCAGGCGCCGCAGGCGACGCGCAGCAACGTGGCCAAGGCCCTGGGCCTGGCGTACGACGACGTGACCGTGCACGTGACTTTGCTGGGCGGCGGCTTCGGGCGCAAGTCGAAACCCGATTTCGCCGTCGAGGCGGCGCTGCTGTCGAAAGCCATGGATGGCGCGCCCGTCAAGCTGACGTGGACGCGCGACGACGACCTGCAGCACGACTATCTGCACACGGTGTCCGTCGAACGGCTGGAAGCGTCGCTGGATGCGAAGGGCATGCCGACGGCCTGGCTGCACCGCACGGCCGCACCCACCATCACCTCGACCTTTGCCGCCGGCGCGAACAAGCAGGCGCCGTTCGAGCTGGGCATGTCGGCCATCAACGTGCCGTTCGCCATTGCGAACATCCGCGTCGAGGTGCCCGAAGTGCCGGCCCATACGCGCATCGGCTGGTTCCGCTCCGTGTCGAACATCCCGCACGCGTTTGCCATCCAGTCGTTCACGGCCGAACTGGCGCATGCGGCGAAGAAGGACCACCGCGACTACCTGCTGGCATTGCTGGGCCCCGCGCGCAAGATCAGCCCGGCCGACCTGTCCGACGCCTGGAACTATGGCGAAGACCCGGCGAAGTATCCGGTCGACATAGGCCGCATGCGCCACGTGATCGAGCTGGCGACGGCCAAGGCGGGCTGGGGCCGCAAGCTGCCCAAGGGACGGGGGCTGGGCCTGGCCGTGTCCTACAGTTTCGTCACCTATGTGGCGGCCGTGATCGAAGTGGAAATCAATGCGGCCGGCGAAGTCATCGTGCCCAGGGTCGATATCGCCATGGATTGCGGCCCGCAGATCAACCCGGACCGCGTGCGCTCGCAGATCGAGGGCGCCTGCATCATGGGCCTGTCGCTGGCCATGAGCGGCGAGATCAGCTTTAAGAATGGCCGGGTCGAGCAAAGCAATTTCCACGACTACAGCGTGCTGCGCGCCGCCGACGCGCCACACGTGATCCACACGCACCTGGTGCCGGGCACCCTGGACATGGAGCTGGGCGGCGTGGGCGAACCGGCCACGCCGCCCATCGCGCCCGCCCTGTGCAACGCCATCTTCGCCGCCACGGGCAAGCGCATCCGCGCCCTGCCCGTGGGCATGCAGCTGGCGAAAAGGGCTTAAGTCCGCCGCGCGGCGGGCAACTGCAGCAGCAACGCCGCGGCGGCGACCAGGGCTGCGCCGGCCGCCAGCAGCCACATGGGCCAGTCCAGCAGGAGCAGTACCCCGCCTGCGGCGGCGCCGATGGCACTGCCCAGGTACAGCGCCGATTCGTTGAGAGCGATGGCCAGGTTGCCGTCGCCCTGCCGCGCGCGCACGGCCAGCAGCCGCTGGTTCTGCGGCACTTGCAGGGCCCAGCCGGCCGCGCCCCACAGCACGATGGGCGCCAGCATCAGCCACGCCGACCAGCCGGCCGCCAGCGGCAGCGCGCACAAGGCCAGCGCCAGCAACAGCAGGATGAGCCAAGTCAGTCTCGGCGCCGCCACCTTGTCCGCCCATGGCCCGACCAATACGCTGCCCGCGATGCCGCCCACGCCCCACGCCCACAGGAAGGGCGTGGCGGATATCGCGGCGCCGTGCGCGGACCACGCCAGCAGCGGCGCAATGAACGTGTACATGCCCAGGCTGGCGATGGCCGCCAGCAGCGACACGAGCAAAATGGCCAGCATCTGACGATCGGCCAGCAAGGCCAGCTTGCGGCGCAGCGAGGTCGCCGGTACTTCCGGCAGCGCGGGCAGCTTCCACAGCAAGCCCGCCAGCGCCAGCGCACCGAGGAAAGCCACCAGCCACAGGGCCGCCGTCCAGCCCAGCTGCTGCGCCAGCAGCAAGCTCAATGGCACGCCCAGCACCGTGCCGCCCGCCATGCCGCCCATGATCAAGGCTATGGCCTTGCCGCGCTGCCGCGGCGCCGACACGCCCGCCGCCGCCGCGATGCCCAGCGCCAGGTAGACGCCCGCTCCGATGCCGGCCACGGCCCGCCACGCCAGCAGACTGGAAAATCCTGGCGCCAGCGCGCTGGCCCCGTTCGCCAGCACGAACACGCCCAGGGCGGTCAACAGGCCGGAGCGCTGCGCGCGCGCCGGCAGCAAGGCCACGGCCAGGGGCGAGCCGAGACCATAGGCTAGCGTAAACGCCGTTACCAGCTGCGCGGCCATCGCCACGGACACGGAAAAGGCGCCGGCGATCATCGGCATCAGGCCCGCCGTCACATACGACGCCATGCCCAGCGCGAACGCGCCCACGGCGATCAGGTAGACGGTGGCGGGCAGCGCGGCGGCGGCAGGCGCGGCGGCACGGGAGGAAGAATAGTCAGACATGGACACGCTTTCGGGAAGAAAGCAGGCATTCTGGAATACAATATAAACAATTACAATTTAACTGTTTATGCTATTACTGATAGCAACAGCTTCACCGGAAAGACCGCACCATGCGCACCTTGCAACGCACCCGCCACGAATTGGCCGCCTACCTGCAGGCGCGCCGCGCGCGGCTGTCGCCCGAGGACGTTGGTTTGCCCGGCGGCGGGCGGCGCAGGACGCCGGGCTTGCGCCGCGAAGAAGTGGCGGCGCTGGCCGGCGTGGGGCTGACCTGGTACACCTGGCTGGAGCAGGGGCGCGACATCGGCGTCTCGAGCGCCTTTCTCGACAAGCTGGCCGAAGTGCTGAAACTCGATGCGGCGGAACGGCGCCACCTGTTCCTGCTGGCGCATGCGCGCCCGCCCGCCGAGGAAGGCAAGACGTTTTGCGTGGTGCCGCCGCCCGTGCGCCGCCTGATGCACGAGCTGGCGCATCCGGCGTATGTGCTCAACCTGCGCTGGGACGTGCTGGCGTTCAATGCGGGCGCGGACGCCCTGTTCGGCTTCGGCACGCATGTGCCGGCGCGCCGCAATCTGCTGTGGCTGTTGTTTACCGACCCGCTGCTGCGCTCCCGTTTCGCCGGCTGGGAAGAGCAGGCGCCGCTGATGCTGTCGAGCTTTCGCCGCGACTACGCGCGCGCCACGCAGGAAGCGGACATCCACGCGCTGGTGGAGGAACTGGAAAAGGTCTCGCCCGAGTTCAAGCAGTGGTGGCGCCGCCACGATGTGCATGCGCCGTGCGCCGGCGTGCGCCAGCTGGACGTCGGCGGCGAGCAGGTCGCGTATGAACACACTTCGCTGACCATCGATGCGGACCGCCACTTGCGGCTGGTCGTGTATGCGCGCCAGCTGGCAGACGACATCGCGCCGTAGAACGAAAAAACCGCTGGCCCTCTTGCGAGGAACCAGCGGCTTCGAATTGGTTGCGGGGACAGGATTTGAACCTGTGACCTTCGGGTTATGAGCCCGACGAGCTGCCAGACTGCTCCACCCCGCACTCGAATTATATACCAGATTGTTGCGCGGCGTAAAGGGCATGATTTGACAATGTCATGCCTGCCCCAGATGCCGGAGTGTGCCATTGGCCAGCAATGGAAAAAGCCGCTGATTCTCTTGCAAGAATCAGCGGCTTTCATATATTGGTTGCGGGGACAGGATTTGAACCTGTGACCTTCGGGTTATGAGCCCGACGAGCTGCCAGACTGCTCCAC
>Ga0182006_1000076_pt1 | contig 127435 bp, 93 predicted proteins | sample Sormic07211104_1_FD_123022 | JGI IMG/M metagenome (GOLD analysis project Ga0182006, IMG submission 123022) | Rhizosphere microbial communities from Sorghum bicolor, Mead, Nebraska, USA - 072115-104_1 MetaG | ecosystem: Host-associated > Plants > Roots > Rhizosphere | place: USA: Nebraska...
AAAATTATCAAGTTTAAAACGCTCCCTGCGGGGACTCAATATATATACAATTAATATGGGATGTGGAAGTTGTTCAACAGGTGGTGGTTGCACCCCTAATGGATGCAAAAGTAATGGCTCATGCGGCACCGGTGGTTGCCAAACAATGGAAGTTCACGATTGGCTATCTAATTTAGATATGCCTTCTAATTATAAACCTTTTCAGGTTACAGAAATCAAATTTAAAGGCTCACGCAAAGAGTTTTTCCTCAATAACGATAACATTTATCTCGAAATTGGGGAACTTGTTGCCGTTGAAGGGCCAACTGGTGGTTTTGATGTGGGGCATGTTTCGCTTACGGGCGAACTGGTAAGGATCCAGATGAAACGCCGTAAAACGGCACTCGATCAAGTAACCAAAAAAATCTACCGTAAGGCTACAGAAGCTGATGTAGAAAAATGGAATGCCGCTAAAGGGATGGAGTGGGAAACCATGCACAAAGCCCGTAAATTAGCCTTGGATCTTCGTTTACAGATGAAAATCAGTGATGTAGATTATCAGGCAGATAAAACCAAAGCCACTTTCTTTTATACAGCAGATGGACGTGTGGATTTCCGTGAGCTCATTAAAAAAATGGCAGAGAGTTTCCGCATCAGGATTGAAATGCGCCAGATCGGGATGCGCCAGGAAGCTGGCCGTTTAGGCGGAATTGGCTCCTGCGGTAGAGAATTATGCTGTTCAACCTGGTTAACCAACTTCAAAACTGTGTCTACGGCTGCGGCGCGTTATCAAAACTTATCACTAAATACTTTAAAGCTTGCCGGGCAGTGTGGTAAATTAAAATGCTGTTTAAACTATGAGCTGGATACTTATTTGGATGCTTTAAAAGATATTCCCGATAGAATTGAAAATCTTGATACTGAGGCTGGTTATGCCCGTCACCAAAAAACAGACATTTTCAAAAAAATTATGTGGTTCAGTTACATGGGTGATGAAAACTGGATTCCTGTTAAAGCTGCGCGTGTAAAAGAGATTATGGCAATGAACAAGGCGGGCAAAAAAGCGCCTAACTTAAAAGAAGAGGCCGTTCAGATTGCTGCGCCGGTTGTGGTTGAAAAATCTTTCGATTACGAAAATGTAGTTGGTCAGGATAGTTTAACCCGTTTAGATGAACGCTCGCGGGGTAAAAATAACCAGCACAAAAACAATAATCAGAAAAATAACCGCAACAACAACCAAAATAAAAGAGAAAGAACTCCTATCGGAGAGAAAAACGCAGGGCCTAATAATAGGACTCAGCAACCTCAACAGGGCGCACAGAAAGCTCAACAAGGTGGAAAACAGCAGCCTAACGGACCAAAGCCACAACAGGCAGTTCCTAAACCACATCATATTAACGGACCTAAACCTCAAAACAATAAGCCAAAACAACAGCCGCCACAAGCACAAAAGCCTGTAATAAAAGCTGAAGGAAATGTAACGGCCGAGGGTGTTAAGCCAGAACAGAGTAAAAACAAGAATAGAAATAACCGTAGGAAAAATAATAACCGCCGAAACAATAATAATGGCTCAGAAAATAAACCTGCTGCTGAATAAAAAGCAAATAATTTTGCTTGGCTTTTTATTAATGGTTACCCTATTTATGGGCTGTATGGTCAGCGTAATTGATAGTAATGTCGAAATTGCCAACCGCATGTGGACCTACCGTAACCATATTTCGACGCCGTTTGAGATTAAGGATAATAAGAAGGCTTACAACATTTATTTTAAGCTTAGACATACTGCCGATTATAAATATGCTAATATTTTTATCCTTGCCCATTTTAAAGATGGCAAGAAGATGATAACCCGGCGGTATCAATACAAGCTCGCCAAAAATGATGGTGAATGGCTGGGTAGTGGTTCCGGAAATGTGTTTAGTTATACCCTGCCGATGTTAACCAACTATCATTTTTCCCGAAATGGTAAGTTTGAGGTCGAAATTGAGCAGAATATGCGCGATAATCCACTTTTAGAGATAAGTGATGTTGGTTTATTGGTTGAAGAGGCAAAATAAGTTTTGTTTCACTTAGTATTTCATTGATTATTTAATCCATTGTCATTACTTGTTTGTATTTGAGTGTGTTTTTCGGAATTTTATTTGGAAAAATTAGCTTTCTCGCTACATGTTTGTAATAAAATTGTTATTATTGTTTATAAACCTATGAACTATGATACGAATTTTACTCAAAAACATCCTAGCCCTTCTCCTCATTTTAATTTCTACTCAATTATTTGCCCAAGGCTTAAAGGGTAAGGTAACAGACTCTGCAGGCTTAGCTATTCCAGGTGCTACAGTTCAGGTAGTTGGCTCAAAAGTTGGAACATCATCTGATGGAAATGGGCTTTATGCCTTAAAATTTCCTTCACCGGGGGATTATAAAGTCAGGATTTCTTTTACAGGCTACCAAACGGCTGAAGTAGCTGTTCAGATTGACAATACCGTAAAAACAATGGATTTTGCACTGCAGGATGCGAAAGAACTGTTAAGTGATGTAGTTGTGGTTGGATCAAGATCAACGCCAAGAACAAACATCGAAAGTGTGGTTCCGGTTGATCTGATTTCTGCAAAAGACGTTAAGGTATTCGCGCAGACAGATTTAACACAGATTTTAAACTTTGTAGCGCCATCTTTTAGCTCTAACCGGCAGACTGTTTCTGATGGAACCGACCACATCGATCCTGCGTCTTTGCGCGGTTTAGGGCCAGATCAGGTTTTGGTGCTGGTAAACGGAAAACGTAGGCATACTACAGCATTGGTAAACATTAATGGTACTTTCGGTCGGGGTTCTGTCGGAACCGATTTAAATTCCATCCCGGTTTCGGCAATTGAGCGCATTGAGGTGCTCCGTGATGGTGCTGCGGCGCAGTACGGTTCGGATGCCATTGCAGGGGTAATCAACATTGTGTTAAAAAAAGTAACACCGTATAGTTTTTCTACTTCTTTTGGCCAATCTTCTTCAAGTGCCCTAGGTCGTGATTTTAGCGATGGCAGAACCTTTCAGGTTGATTTTAGCAAGGGATGGGCATTTAAAAATGATAAAGGTTTCATCAATTTTGCAGCACAATACCTCCAAAGAGGCTATACAAACAGGGGCGGTTTAGATACCCGTCCATTATTATATTCTGCGAGCCCAATTAAAGGTTCAACAGAAACAGAAGCCGCTTTTCAAGCCCGTTTTGCAAGTTTAAAGGCCGCTGATGATGCAAGGGCAAAAGCAAACGGTTTGGATAGAAACAACATGCGGGTGGGTAACTCCGATTCAAAAAATGGAGGAGGTTTCTTAAACGGACAGTTTAATTTTGGTGAAAGCACTCAATTGTACTATGCAGCTGGCTTTACCCATAAAACCGGAAGTGCCGCGGGTTTTTACCGCCTGCCGACACAAACCACACAGATTGATTTATCCATCTATCCTAATGGATTTTTGCCTTTTATCGATACCAAGATTAATGATTATTCATTTTCTGCTGGTTTAAGAGGTAAGATAGGTACATGGGATTATGACATCAGTAATACCAGTGGTGAAAACACCATCGCATTCAATATCAATAATACGGTAAATGCTTCTCTGCCTACTGGAACAAGTCCTACATCGTTTTACGCTGGAGAATTGCTATTCAGACAAAATACCAGTAACCTTGATTTAAACAAAAAACACACTTTTGATGGTGGGTTTTTAACCTCATTAAATACTGCCTTTGGCGGAGAATTCAGGATAGATAATTACCGAATCAAAGAAGGCGAACTTTTATCTTATTCAAATGGTGGAAGATTGATCGGAACATCCCCTACTGCATCAGGTGCGCAGGTATTCCCGGGCTTTAAGCCGAGCAACGCATTGGACAAATCGAGGCACAATGTTGGTGCCTATGCCGATTTTGAAGCTGAATTTGGCCCCCGGGTAACTTTAGGAGCCGCTGGGCGTTACGAAAATTACAGTGATTTTGGCTCGAACTTTTCTTACAAATTTACAGGTAAGGTTAAACTTTTTGGTGATGTTTCGTTACGTGGCGCGTATGCCACAGGGTTTAGAGCACCATCTCTACACCAACAATATTTTAATAATGAAAGCACGCAGTTTGTAGGCACCAATGCAACACAGGTTTTAACGGTAAATAATGCAAACCCTATTGTTGCCCAGTTTGGTGTTGGCGCATTAAAACCTGAAATTTCTAAATCGGGAAGTTTGGGTTTAGCAGGCAAAATCGCCAAAACCTTTACTTTTACCATTGATGCTTATAATATCGATATCAGCGACCGTATTGTTTTCTCCAGTCAATATGCCCGCGAACGTGCTGGCGGTGTTTTAGTGCCAACCGGCGTGGTGAACCAGATTTTAAATACGGTAGATCCTACAGCGCAGATTAACAGCGTACAGTTTTTTACCAACGCCATTACCACCAATACCGCAGGTATCGATGTGGTATTAACCAACAGGTTTAATTTGGGTGCAAAAAGCAGCTTAATTTTAAGTATTGCTGGCAACGTAAACAAAACCGTGGTAAGAAGTATACAGGGTTCTGATAAAATTGAAAGTGATCCTACATTAAAAGCTAAACTTTTTGATCGTTTGGAACGCTCCCGTTTCGAAAGTTCAGTGCCTAAAAACAAACTGAATATTACCGCAACCTATAATGTAAATAAACTATCGTTTGTGGCAAGGACAGTTCGTTTTGGCGAGGTTACCTATTTAAATGCTATTGATCCAAATATTCCTGCCAATGGCTTACCAGCACAATTGGATCAGACTTTTGCACCGAAATGGATAACTGATTTCTCTGTAAGCTACGCTGCGAGCAAAACCTGGTCGGTAACTGTGGGAGCGAATAACATTTTTGATGTTTACCCTGATAAGTTATATATCAATCCACGTAATAATGAAAATAATTTGAGCGGAGACACTGCCAGTAATTATTCAGGTGGATTAGACAATACTTCTAATGGCAGGTTTTTATATCCAAGAGCGGTTAGCCAGTTTGGTTTTAGTGGTAGGTATGTATATGGCAAAATTGCCTGTACATTTTAATGTTATTAAGCGTTTTTTAGCCACAGATGCACACAGATATAAAAATCTGTGTGCATCCTTTTTATCAGTGGTTATTATTAATAACTTGAGCTTAATTCATTAAAAGATGAAGTTACAAATACTGAAGCAAACTTTCCAGTTTCATTCCTCTTGATCCTTTTAACAATACCAAATGATCCTGAACCGGATTTGCCTGTAAATATGCAGCTGCTTCGGCCGGACTTTCGAAAAATGTGCCCTTAAAATTGTCTTTAAGTGAATAGAAATCCTTCCCAATAAAAATTAGCTGATCTAAAGCACTTTCATTAGCCTGTTTCGCAATGAGTTCATGCTGTCCAAGCGATTCTGGTCCAAGCTCAAACATATCACCCAAAATGGCAGTCTTTTTATCTGCTGATAATGCTGCGATATTTTTCAGTGCCGCGGTCATGCTGCTTGGGTTTGCATTATAAAAATCGCAGATTACGGTATTCTTTTCTGTTTTGGTTAATTGAGAACGGTTATTTTTTGGCTTGTAGTTAGCAAGGCCAGTATTAATTTCTTCTGGGTTCATATCAAAGAAATCGCCAATACAGATTGCAGCAAGAATGTTTTCGAAATTATAGCTTCCTGTTAAATTGGTTTTAACAGAAGAAGAAATGTCATGGTTGGTCCAATCCACTTCGATAAATGGATCACTGCTTTTTAATTCGCCTTTAATGGTATTGCCGTTTTCTGTTCCGTAATAAATAAGTTTGTTTAAGCCTGCAGCTGTGCTCATTTCAAGCAAGTATGGGTTATCTCTATTAATAAAAGTATAACCATGGGTTTCTTTTAAATAGGCATAAAGTTCTGCTTTGCCTTTTTTTACCCCTTCAAATCCGCCGAATCCATCTAAATGTGCCATGCCAACATTGGTAATAATGCCATGGGTAGGCTGGGCAATGGTGCAAAGTAGTTCTATTTCCTTTTGGTGGTTTGCGCCCATCTCGATTACCGCAATCTGCACCTCACCGGTGATGGATAAGATAGATAACGGAACACCTATATGGTTGTTTAAGTTACCAAAGGTAGCAAAGGTTTTATATCGCTCTGCTAAAACAGCGTTTACCAATTCTTTGCTGGTTGTTTTGCCATTACTGCCCGTTAAACCGATTACAGGGATATTTAATTGTTTGCGGTGATGGCGCGCCAGGTCTTGCAAAGTACTTAATACATCTTCTACTAACAGGCATTGACTGTTCGTAGCATACTTTTCTTCATCTATAACGGCATATGCTGCCCCTTTTTCAATAGCTTGAGCGGCAAATTCGTTGGCATTAAAAAGATCTCCTTTAAGCGCAAAAAAGATACAACCAGGGTTAATGTTTCTTGTATCGGTAGAAATAACAGGGTTTTCTCGGTAGTAATCGTATAATCTTTCGGTTGTAATCATGCCTATGGTAAAAAATATGATGTAAAATTAAGCTTTCGCATTAACAAAAAACAAAATTAGTACATTAGGTAAAATTATTTCCCTATGAAAAGACGCTTAACGTTCTGCCTAATCTTCCTTAGTTCCGTTTTTTTTGCACAGGCACAGCTAAAATCGCCCGACGATTTTTTAGGTTACGAGCTGGGTTCACACTTTACCCCGCACCATAAAGTAGCCGATTATTTTAGACAAACCGCTGCGTCTTCTGCTAAAAACATGAAATTGATAGAATATGGTAAAACCAATGAAGGCAGGCCCTTAATGGTGGCAGTTGTTTCTTCACCAGAAAACATAACCAAACTCGAACAGATCAGGAACAATAATTTAGTTTTGGCAACAGGTACCAATAATAGTGTGGATTTAACAAATCAGCCTGCCATACTTTGGTTAAGTTATAATGTACATGGCAATGAGGCAAACTCAACTGAAACTTCAATGAAGATGCTTTATACCTTAGTTTCGGGTAGTAATAAACCTGCAACAGAATGGCTAAAAAATACAGTTGTGGTAATTGATCCTTGTTTAAACCCCGATGGAAGAGACCGTTATGTGAATTATTTTAATAGCGTAGTAGGGAAAACACCTAATTCCGATCCATTATCAAGAGAACATATAGAGCCGTGGCCGGGTGGTAGACCTAATCATTATTATTTCGATTTAAACCGCGATTGGGCCTGGCAAACACAGGTTGAAAGCCAGCAAAGGTTAGCGCTGTATAACCAATGGATGCCACAGGTACATGTCGATTTTCATGAGCAAAGCTATAATGAGCCTTACTATTTTGCACCTGCAGCAGAGCCGGTTCACCAGGACATTACGCTCTGGCAAAAGAGTTTCCAGGTAGTGGTAGGTAAAAACAATGCCAGGTATTTTGATGCGGAAGGTTGGCAGTACTTCACCAAAGAACGTTTTGATTTACTATATCCATCTTATGGCGATACATATCCTTTATACAATGGATCAATAGGCATGACCTATGAACAGGGTGGAATCAGAGCCGGATTATCGGTAGTTACCAATGATGGCGATACGTTAACTTTAAAAGACCGCATAGCACATCACTTTACAACAGGAATGTCGACCCTTGAAGTAACTTCCTTAAATCATCAGAAGTTATTAGAGGAATATAAAAAATATTTCCAGCAGGAATTAGCCAATAGTCCGGGTGTTTATAAAAGTTATATCATAAAAGCGACTAATTTGTCACGCTTAAAAAAACTGGCAGAACTGCTAACTAAAAATAAAATTGAATTTGCTTTTGGTGGTGATAAAACGGGAAGAGGTTATGACTATGATACCCAGAAGGAAGAAAGTTTTAGCATCGCCCGTAATGATTTAATTGTTAATATCCAGCAGCCGAGAGCCGTTTTGGCTAATGTTTTATTAGAGCCCCAAACTCTTGTAACGGACTCTAATACTTATGATATTACAGCATGGGCCTTACCTTATGTGTACGGATTAAAGGGTTATGCCAGTAAAGAAAGTATTAAAGGGAAATATTCAGCCATTGAAGAGCCAAAGATAATCAGTAATGAGCTTGAGAAGCCCCTAGCCTGGTTGTTTAGCTGGGGAACAGGCGAAGATGTTCAGGTTTTAACTGCGCTGCAAAAAGAAAATATAAAAGTTAGACAGGCCGATCAGCCATTTGCGGTAAATGGTAAAGACTATCCTGCCGGAACCCTAATTGTGTTGAGGGCAGAAAACGAAAGACTGATCAAAGGGATGAAAGATAAGGTTGCATCGATCGCCAAAACCTTAAATAGACCCATTCAGGCCATTAGTAGTGGTTTTGTAGAGAAGGGAAAGGATTTTGGCTCTAATGTTTATCCATTGTTAAAACAGCCTAAAATTGCCATTGTATCTGGCATGGAAGTTTCTTCTCTCGCATTTGGCGAAGCCTGGTTTTTTCTTGAGCATGATCTAAATCTTTCACCAAGTATTATTAATGCCAAGGATCTGAATAACCTGGATATTAATAAGGTAAACACCTTGATTTTGCCGGATGGAAGTTACAGTGCATTTATAGGGGATGGTTTAACCGCATGGATAAATAAAGGAGGAAGATTGATTTTGATGGAAGATGCTATAGAAAGTGTATTCGAGAAAAAAGGATTTGATATTAAAAAGAAGGAAGCCGCTGTAAAAAAAGACGAAAAACCAGAGGCAAACAAACTTCTTTTCAAGGATAAGGACAGAGATGATTTTGAAACTACCATACCCGGTGCAATTTATCGGATCAATCTCGATGCTAGTCACCCCTTTTCTTACGGCCTGGGTAAAACCTACTACAGTTTAAAAACAGACCGTAAAATTTATGAGCCTTTTGTTAAAGGTTGGAATGTGGGTTTAATTAACGAAAAAAGTTTAATGGCCGGTGTAGTGGGTAAAAAAGCAAGGGAAGAGCTTAAAACAGGGCTTTTAATCGGTGTACAAGATTTCGGCCGTGGCAAGGTAGTTTATTTAGCTAACGACCCGCTGTTTAGAAACTTCTGGGAAGGTGGCAAAACCTTGTTTGGGAATATAATTTTTTGTGGATATTAGTGCATACAATTTATAGCCTGTTTCTGTAAAGGATAAGGTTTTACAAGGGTAAACGCATTGAATTTTAAGGGTATTGAGTAAGTAGTCAGTATTCTACCCTGCAATAGTCTTTTCTCATTAACGCTCTTGTCTTATTGATGTCTTTTCATTCAGGCTTAGAGCATCCTGCAAATTATAGAAAAGTTTTCAGCAAACTAGTGCAGTAAGAGAATATCATTTTCTTTTGTGAAGCTTTAAGGTAGCTGATTCTTTTAATGCAGGCTAAGGCTTTAATCGTGGCAATCGTTCCTGTTTTGGATTCATCGTAAGACGCTGTCTTTCCAATACTAATAACCGCAAATAACGGGGGGAATATTGTAATAAATAATATCTCTAAAAGATGTTCTTTAGTTCAGTCTAGCCGAGAATTGGTTAATGTAGAAAAATATTCAATTGGAACTCGCATCAGTTTTTATCGAAGCAAAACCTATTTAAGCCCAATATATCATTTTTAAGTTATCACCATATTTAAATGTATTTGTATTAGCTTTTTATGGTATAGTCGGATATTTTATGAAAATATATCAGTATCTACTTATGTAGTCTTGTTTTTTTAGCGGTAAGAATTTTAGGTGTGATTTAGTGATTTTTGTAAATGTAAGTTGATTTATGACGTGAAAATGCGCTAGTTTTTATTTTTATTTTGGTGAAATGGTGTTATTTGTCTTTTTTTTATTTAAATAACTCTAAAAATCAGGTTGATTATTGGTTTCTGGTTGTTTTTTGTATGGTTTTTTGTCAAAATTTGTTAAAAAAAGTTTCTTAAGACGGATCTTAACGCCTAAATTAGGCAAATCATTAACTAATCTATACTAAACTATGAAAAAACTTCTACCGTGTTTGGTCATCTGTATGTTTTTTGCCGTAACGGCATTGGCACAAGATCGAACTATCACCGGAACAATTACGTCTTTAGAAGACAAATTACCAATCCCTGGAGTAAGCGTAAAAATTCAGGGGGCCACAGGGGGCACCTCAACTAGTGCTGACGGGAAATTCTCTATTAAAGCCTCGCCAGACGCTAAAATTATTGTATTTTCCTCAATCGGGTTTGTGACTCAATCCCAACCGATTGGAAGTTCAAATGTAATCAATGCTGTCCTATCTTCAGATGCCAAGGCATTGGATGAAGTTGTGGTAACTGCTTTGGGCCAGGTTAGGAAAAAAAATACCTTGTCTTATGCGGCGCAGCAGGTAAAAGGTGAAGAACTTACACAAACACGGTCGTCAAATGCAGCGTCTGCTCTGTCAGGCAAAGTATCTGGCTTGCAGATCATTCAGGGCAATGCAATCGGTGGATCAACCAATGTCGTAATCAGGGGTAGTAAGTCTTTAACAGGGAATAATCAAGCGCTATTTGTCGTTGATGGCGTTCCTGTCGACAACTCAAACAATAATTCTACTAACCAGAGAACAGGGAGGGGTGGTTATGATTATGGAAATGCGGCAGCAGATATCAATCCTGACGATATAGAATCGGTGAACGTGCTTAAGGGAGCTGCAGCAAGTGCGCTTTATGGCTCCAGAGGAGCGAACGGTGTAATTATGATTACTACAAAAAGCAGGAAAAGTAAAGGTATGGGGATTACGGTTAATAGTGGTTTAACCATTGGAACAATTGACAAATCAACTTTCCCAGAGTATCAAACTGAATATGGTGCCGGGTATTCAAGTGGATATGAAAGCGGAGATGGCTTCTTATTGATTGATGTACAGGGAAATGGTGTTAAAGAAAGGGTTGTTCCAACTTCTGAAGATGCATCCTATGGGGCCAAATTTGATCCAAATCTACTTGTATATCAATGGGATGCATTTGATCCATACTCGCCGAACTATAAGAAAAAAACACCTTGGGTTGCTGCAGCAAATGGTCCATCAACATTTTATGAAACAGCAATCTCCAATAGTAATAATATAGTATTTGATGGCGCATCCGATAAAGGGACAATCAAGCTTGGCTATACCAGAAGTGATGACCGGGGAACGTTACCCAATAGTAAAATCATTAAAAATATATTGAATTTTGGCTCTACATACCAAATTACAGATCGCTTAACCGCATCGGCACTTGCAAATTACTCAAAAGTTGAGGGTTTGGGTAGATATGGGTCAGGATATAGTGGGTTAAATGTGAACCAAAATTTTAGGCAATGGTATCAAACCAATGTTGATATGATGGCACAAAAGGATGCTTACTTCAGAAATAAGCAAAATGTTACATGGAATTGGGCTGACCCATCTTCGCCTGAAGGATTAGTTCCTAAATATACCGATAATTATTATTGGACAAGGTACCAGAATTATCAAAATGATACAAGGAGTAGGATTTTTGGGAATGCGTCTTTAAATTATAAAGCAACTGATTGGTTAAATATTCTCGGACGCGTTTCTTTAGATACTTATAATGAATTTCAGGAAGAAAGGGTTGCTGTAGGAAGTCAGGGAGTAGCTTCATATGCCCGTACGGACAGGTCGTTCAACGAAACAAATTTTGACCTTATCGCAAACTTTGATAAAAATGTAACGGAGAACCTTAATTTGAAAGCATTGCTTGGAGGTAATATCAGAAAGAGTTTGTTGAACAGCGTTTTTTCCACAACAAATGGTGGACTCATTGTGCCGGGGCTTTACAGTATTTCTAATTCTGTTGGTGCCGTAGCTGCCCCAATAGAAAACTATCAGCCTAAAGAAGTTGACGGGTTTTTTGGTGGAGCTACCTTGACCTATAATGAATTTCTAACCTTGGAAGGTACTTTTAGAAGAGATAAATCTTCAACGCTTCCGGAAGGCGGAAATGCATATAACTATTATTCAGTTGCTGGCAGCTGGTTGTTTTCTAATCAACTAAAGGATAAAGTTGACTGGTTATCATCTGGAAAACTACGTGTCAACTATGCTACAGTTGGAAACGATGCACCTTGGGGAAGTACCAAAAATGTTTATACCTCTCAAAATCTATTTGGATCAAGCATTTTATTTGCATATCCTTTTACTACAAATAATCCTTCATTGAAACCCGAAAAGACAGAAAGCAGTGAGATTGGTTTAGATATGGCCTTTTTGGATAACCGAATTGGTTTTGATGCTTCGTATTATTTAACAAAAACAAAAAATCAAATTATACCAGTTGCGGTTTCTGCTGCAACAGGATTTACCAATACTTATGTTAATGCCGGCGTTATAAGAAATAATGGTGTGGAGGTTTCCTTGTATGGTTCGCCGATTAAAACCCAAAATTTTTCTTGGAACATTAACATCAATTGGACAAAAAACAACAGTAAGGTTTTGGAATTGTATAATGATAGTAAAAATTTACAATTGGCTAGTTTTCAAGCTGGTATAAGTGTTAACGCTACTTTAGGTCAGCCGTATGGAACTATTCAGGGCAAAGATTATGTTTATAATGCAAACGGACAAAAAGTTATTGGTGCAGATGGATATTATAAAATAACATCAAGTACAACTAATGTTATCGGCAATATTAACCCAAAATGGATTGGTGGTATTTATAATAGCTTTAAATATAAAAACGTATCCTTAGGATTCTTAATCGACATCCGTTCTGGGGGTAATGTTTGGTCATTAGACCAGTTTTATGCTACCTATACTGGTATTTTACCAAATACCGTTGGTTTAAACGATCTGGGTAATCCGGTAAGGAATCCGGTAACCAACGGAGGAAACAGCGGAGGCGTTATTTTAGATGGAGTAACAGAAGACGGTCAGGTTAATACTAAACGTGTCGTGATAGATGCCAATTCTCCTACCCTTCCGCAATCTGCATTTTCATACGATGCCAGTTATGTAAAATTAAGAGAAGCTACTTTAACATATTCTTTTCCGAAGGCCATGATTTCAAAATGGGGTCCTGTCAAAGGGATTGATCTTTCTGTTTTTGGAAGAAATTTATGGATTATACATAAAAATCTCCCTTATTCGGATCCAGAAGAGAATTTGTCTTCAGGAAATGCCCAAGGAATACAAAGTGGTGCATATCCAACAACCAGGACAATAGGGATTAATGCAAAGCTATCATTCTAATTAAATCAACAATAAAATGAAAAAATCAATCATATTTTTTGCAATGCTGGTTTCTCTTGCTGCTTGTAAAAAGAATATTACCTCACTTAATATTGATACCAAAAGGCCATCGGAGGTTCCTGCAGCTACATTGTTTTCATTCGCAACTAAATCTTACAGTGATATTGTTACGAGTGCTAGTGTTAACAACAATGTTTTCAGATTCACAACAAGTCATTGGGCAATGGTAACCTATCAGGATGAAGCTCAGTACGACTTCGGTACCAGAAATATTCCTCAAGCGTGGTGGACTACGATGTATAGAGAGGTACTCCAAAATTTGACCGAATCATCAAACATTATAAAGGCCAATATTACGTTAAACGCCGGTATAAAATCGAATCAACTGGCAATTATTGATATCATGCAGGTGCTGGCCTTTAGTACACTGGTTAATACTTTTGGTAACGTGCCTTATAGTCAGGCGCTAGATCAACAGAATCTTTTTCCGAAATATGATGATGCGAAGACTATTTCTTTAGATCTATTGAAAAGGCTAAATACCGACATTGCCCAGCTCAATACGGCAAGTGCAGGATTTTCTGCAAATGAGGATCTTGTTTTTCAGGGAAACGTTTCGAAATGGATAAAATTTGGTAACTCTTTGCGGATGCAACAAGCTTTAATTTTGGCAGATGTAGAGAATGCAATTGCCAAAACTGCCGTAGAAGCGTCAGATGCAGGTGCAATTTCTGCCGATGTGGATAATGCAACTTTTAAATATCTGGCTGGTGCGCCAAACCAAAATCCACTTTTTGTTGATATTGTAACGGGTGGGCGTGGTGATTATGTGGCTGCAAAAGATTTGGTAGACAAATTGTTATCGCTGTCAGACCCTCGTTTGCCACAGTACTTTAGTACAAATGCAAGCGGCGCTTATGTTGGTGGGATAGTTGGGCAGGTGAATACGATATCTGCTGTTTCCAAACCAGGTACTAAAGTTTATGCTGCTGATGCGCCAACCTTGCTAATGGATTATGTTGAAACTGAATTTAATAGAGCGGAAGCCGCTGAAAGAGGATATACTGTTAACGGTAATGCAGAAACGCATTACAATAATGCAATTAGGGCGTCTATTTTATATTGGGGAGGTACTGCTACAGAAGCATCCACGTATCTTGCAAATCCACTGGTTTCCTATGCAACAGCACCTGGTACCTGGAGAGAAAAAATAGGTGTCCAAAAATGGATCGCTCTTTATAATAGGCCCTTTAATTGTTGGACAGAATTAAGAAGATTGGATTTTCCAAAAATTACTGCACCAGTAGGTGCTAAATCCGGTTTTCCTAACAGGCTTAGTTATCCAAGCAATGAACAGCAATTAAATGGTAGTAATTACAGCCAGGCGTCTGGCGCAATAGGTGGAGATGTTTTAACCACAAAGTTATTCTGGGATAAGTTTTAAAAAGATAATGACGTTTTAGTAACAGAAAAGCACTTTTAGGAGGTTTTGTTATATCAATCCGTTTTAGAAGTGCTTCCATAATTTATCTATAAAACGCTAAAGGGGCTGTCTGATCTTTCGGGACAGCCCCTTGTTATTCAGGAATGTAATAGAAGAAAATTTCCGGCAGCCGATTGCAGTTTTGGCTAACATTTTATTAGCCTCAACCTTGCAACTGGCTCTAATACTTATAGTATGGGTCCTGCTCTATTCATACGGATTAAATGGTTAAAAACGATTTTGAAACCACCATACCCGGTGCGATTTATCGGACCAATCTTGATGCTAGTCACCCGTTTTCCTATGGTTTGGGTAAAACTTACTGCAGTGATTTTAATTGGCGTACAAAATTTCGCCGTGGACAGGTCATTTATCTGGCTAACGACACTCTGTTTAAAAACTTCTGAAAGAGGTAGAAAAACCTATTCTGGAATATAATTTGTTGAAGGTATTGGTTTTTTAATCAATTCTACAAAAAATAACCACTAAAATAATACAATTGTATATGTTTGGTTATCACTAAGATGCGTGTGTGTAAAATAGGCTATGTTAAAAAATGTTAAAAATATCTTGGCTTGAGTGGTAGCAAAGCATAAATTTGACGCACATTTAACTAACCTATTTAAAACGATGAAAAAACTTTTACAAAGTTTGTTCATGCTGATGCTCTTTGCGATTTCCGCGAATGCACAGGATCGAACAATCACAGGGACAGTTACGGCGCAAGATGACAAATTGCCCATTCCTGGAGTCAGCATTAAAGTACTGGGAACAACATTAGGAACATCGACTGATCCTAGTGGAAAGTACACATTAAAAGTTCCATCTTCAGCAAAATCATTAGAATTTTCATCTATTGGTTTTACAACACTAACAAGAGACATCGGCTCTCAAACTGTAATTAATGTAGCTTTATCATCAGATTCCAAACAACTTGGAGAAGTAGTGGTTACTGCGTTAGGGGTTTCCAGAGAAAAGAAAACACTTGGTTATTCTTCTACACAAGTTGGAACTGACGAAATTAACCGAGGAGCACCAACTAATGCAGTTGCAGGTTTACAAGGTAAAGTAGCGGGGGTAGATATTTCTACTACTTCAGGCTCTCCGGGTGGATCAAGCAAGGTAATTTTAAGAGGGTTTTCTTCTGTTGGAGGAAACAATCAACCACTTTACGTTATTGATGGGGTTCCAATCAATAACTCAAGGCCAGGAGGAACTTCTGCACCAGGTACCGTTGGAGATATCTCTGAAAACTATGATTTTGGAAATGGTGCCAATGATATCAATCCAAATGATATCGAAACCATCAGTATTCTTAAAGGTGCAGCAGCAAGTTCTTTGTATGGGTCAAGAGCATCAAATGGGGTAATTCTGATTACTACAAAAAAAGGTAAAGCGGGTGCTTTGAAAATTGATCTGAGTTCTTCAGCTTCTTTTACCAATGTTGCTATCGTTCCAAGTATCCAGGATCAATACGGACAAGGTTGGAGCAAACAGAACTGGCTGGCAGAAAACGGAAGTTGGGGCCCAAAGTTAGATGGTATAACCAGGCCTTGGGGGCCAATCGTTAATGGCGACCAGGAAACAAAACCTTTTGTAGCCGTTAAGGATAATTTCCGCGATGCATTTGATACAGGTCAGGAATTTAATAACAGTTTAGCCCTTAGCGGTGGTAACGAAACATCAACTTTCCACCTCTCTTATGGTAATATCTACAGCAATGGTATTCTTCCTGGGGCAAATGATACATATAAGCGTAATAATTTATCGCTTAGCGGATCAACTAAGTACAAAGGACTTACCGTAGCTGCTTCGGCCAATTACGTAGGTAAAAATACAAGAGCAGTTCAAACGGGGCAAGCCGTATCTGGCATCGGATCATCATTTTATGAAGATTTATTGCAGATACCGGTAGATTATCCATTTACCAACTTTAAAGATTACAATAATAAATTCTATAATGTAGATAATTATTTTTCTCCTTTCTCTCAAAATCCATACTACTCCATTTACGAAAATGGTTCCCGCTTTAAAAGCGACCGCTTTTATGGAAACGTAGATTTAAAATATAAAGCAACAGAATGGTTATCGTTCCAGTTCCAACAAGGAGCAGATTTGACAAATAACGCCAGTAAGTTTTGGAATGCCAAAAACAATCCGGCTATTGGCAGCTGGGCCGGTGGCGGAAACGATGAGGGTTACACCAGACAAGAGAGTGTGGGTAATGTAATTGAAGGATCGGAAAGATATTTTGAATACGATTCGAAATTAAATGCCCTTTTTACTAAGAAGTTTGGAAACGATTTCGATATAAATGGCTTAATTGGTGTTAACTATAATGACAGGGGGTACCGTTCGGTATATACTGGCGTAGAAAATTTAGCGATCCCAGGCTTTTATCAGATTAACAATAGTGCAAACGATCCTACCAGTACAGGCGCAGAAAGCGAAAGAAGATTGTTCGGCGCATATGCTTCTGCAACATTAGGCTATAAAAATTATGCCTTTTTAACATTAAATGCCAGAAACGACTGGAGTTCTACACTTCCGGCAGATAACAGAAGCTTCTTTTATCCAGGGGCTAACTTAGCTGTAGTTCTTTCAGATGCTTTGGATTTATCTAGTGCCAAAATTAGCTTTTTGAAAGTTAGAGCTGCAGTAGGCCAAACAGGTAGTGATACAGATCCTTACCGTATTTTTAATACTTTATCCAGAACAAGTGCTTCTTTGGGCTTCGGTAATATCATCTTCCCTATTGCAGGCGTTCCGGGTTACTCTGTTTCTGATATCTTAAATAACCCAGATCTTAAACCTGAGATCAGTACTGAAACAGAATTTGGTGGAGAGATCAGATTCTTCAACAACCGTTTAGGTTTGGATGTTTCATATTATAACCGTGTCACTAAGGATCAGATTATTCCGGTTGTAACCGCACCGTCATCAGGCGTAACCTCCAGGATTGTAAATTTTGGTAAGATTCGTAACCGCGGTGTGGAGATCGCATTAACAGGTACGCCGGTTAAAAACGAGAACTTTACCTGGGATATCGGCTATACCTTTACGAGAAATCGTAACGTGGTACTCGAACTTCCTGATGGATTGGATAAATTGGTGTTGAATACGGCATATGATGCTCAATTTGTAGCAAGGGTTGGCCAACCGCTGGGCGTGCTAGAAGCACCGGTTCCAAAATATGATCCACAAGGCAGGATTGTTGTTGGTAGTAATGGATTTCCATTGCTTGCAGACAATAACGGAAGTTATGGAACTTCACAACGTGATTTCATTATGGGTTTAACCAACTCTTTTAAATTTAAGCAATTTACATTAGGTTTTACTTTGGATTATCGTAAAGGTGGTGTGTTTTATTCAGGAACAGCAGATTTGCTGAACTTTGTGGGTAATGACATCAAAACCTTATATAACGACAGAAGAACCTTTATCATTCCTAATTCAGTTGTACAGGTTAACAACCCTGGTGGTGGCGTAAGTTATGTAGAAAATACCACCCCTATTTCAGAAGGAAACGTAAATGCATTGTATTATACCAATAATGGTAAAGCAGTTGCTTATCAAAATAGAATTTTAGATAAAACCTTCTTAAAAGTAAGGGATATTACCTTGTCTTATTCATTACCAAAATCGATTGCTCAAAAAATCAGAGCTGATAGGGCTACCCTAACTGTTTATGGCCGTAACCTGATTACCTGGTTGCCAAGAGAGAACAGGACTATTGATCCGGAGGTTTCTAACTTTGGTAACGATTTAACCAGTGAGTTTGGAGAATTCAGAACAGGGCCATCTGTTCGTAATGTTGGTCTCTCTTTAAACTTAACCTTTTAATCGCATCTAAGTATGAAAAATATAATTAGAAAAACGCAAGTTTTAGCTTTTTCCACTTTGTTGATTGTTGCAGGTTGTAAAAAACTCGACATTAACCAAAGTCCGAATAACCCTCCTGTTGAATCTGCTACGGTTGAGACTCTGTTTCCCTCAGCAGTCATTTCAACGGTATCCAGAACAGGTGGAGACCTTTCAATTATTGGTGGTATGTGGGCGCAATATTGGACCCAAAACAATAATTCAAGTCAGTTCCGCACGGTCGATTCTTATGATGTACAGGCAACATCAAATTTTGTCAATGGGCCATATGCTGAATTGTTTTCAGGCGCTTTAACCGATTACCAGTTGGGTATCACCAAATCGGTTGCCGCACAGGATTGGCGATACAATTTGATGAATACGGTTATGAAAGCCTATACTTATCAGGTTTTAGTTGATTTATTTGATAAAGTGCCTTACTCAGAAGCACTTAAAGCTGGTGGCAACCTTCAGCCAAAATTTGATGACGGTTATACTATTTATACCTCATTAATTGCTGAAATTGATGCTGCTTTAGCCAAAGATTATAAAACGAATCCACTTACGGCAGCTCAAATTAAAACTGATTTTGTATTTGGTAAAAAAGGTACATCAGCTGCTGTTATGGAAAGCTGGGAAAAGTTTGCAAATACCTTAAAACTGAAAATGTATTTAAGGATGGTTAATGCAAAGCCTACGGAAGCACAAGCAGGCATATTAAAGCTTTACCAGGGTGGGGCTAAATTTCTTGATGAAGATGCTAAAGTTGATGTATTCGTCGATGTACCAAATAAAAGTAATCCTTTTTACGAATATAATTTTAGAAGATTAAATACCCCTGATAACTTAAAGGCGAGTAGTACATTTACTTCCTGGCTAAATCAGAATCAAGATCCACGGGCTGAGGTGTATTTTGGAGAACCTAACCCTGTTCCTTCGATCAATCAAGGAGATTATCTTGGCGGTGCAGCACATCCAGAATATAATGATGCCGTTAATGTGGTCGTTAACGCAACAGATGCAGTTCCGCTTATCTCTCTGGATGAAACTTATTTTATGCAGGCAGAAGCACGTTTGCGCTATTTTGGTGGTGCCGGAGCTCAAGTTTTTTATAATGATGGGGTTAAAACAGCATTTAGTAAACTTGGTTTAGATGGTTCTGCTTTGTTAGCAACAAACTATGCTTATCCTACTGCTGGTACTGACGAAAATAAGATTGAAGCGATTATTGTTCAGAAATGGGCATCCTTATTTGGTTCACATGCTTTAGAAGCTTTCTTTGAGCAAAACAGAACAGGATATCCTAAAACAACTACAATCTATTCAACAGAAGCGGGTTATATTCCAGGACAATTGGTATACACTCCAAATGGCGTAACGGGAACTGGTAATTTTCCAAGGAGATTTGTGTATCCTGATTTTGAGCGAAGCAGAAATGCTAATACTCCTGCACAAGTTCCTATCTATACAAAAGTTTGGTGGGCTAAATAATTCGTTTAATAATAAATTGATATCATGAAAAAGATTAATATAATATTCATTTTTATTGCACTTATCACAGTTGCAATAAGTGCTTGTAAAAAGGATCCCGAACCGGGAGGCACTGCAGTTCAGGATATGGCTGGCGACTGGCACGTTAAAGTAAATGAGGCAGGTGCTTATTCTACCTTGTTAACTTTTAATACTTCAGAGAATACGCCTAATGTAATGTGGGTGCAGGGCACAGGATTAAAATCTGGGACTACGGTTTTGGCCATTAAGGGAAAAACAGGGGTAGATTATCCAAATAAGCTTTTCTCTGGCGCAAACATCGCTAATATAGCTACAACTGCGGGAAGACCTGCTAGTTTTTCCATTGCAAATGGAAAAATCATTCCAAACGGTACCAAAGGTCCCGTTTCTAAAAGTCCAACAGATTCGATTTATTTCGAATTAAATGTTAGCGGAACGGTATACAAAGTAAGCGGCTACCATAAAACGGGATTTTTGGAAGATCTTCCTTAGATACTATGTTACGATAATGCTCGTTAATGAGCAATTATTAAAATAAAAGAGATCTCCATCTAGGAGGTCTCTTTTTGTTTGTAGCACGCACTTATGCTGGTGGAATAGTGTTTACAGTAACAAATGGAAAGATCAAACCCAATGGTTCGGTTGGCCCAACACCAAAGGCTCCACCCATGCTATAACATTGGATGTTGAATTTTCAAAAGACCCTGGAACGGTTTATTGCTTAAAAGCTTCCACCGAACCAAATTTGTTGGTGACGATCATTAGTCTTAAATAATGGCAAGGAAGAAAGCCCTCCAAATTATTTTTGGTGGGCTTTATCGTTTTAAGAGAAATTTATAATAAAGACCTTAAAGTTTTTTTAATTTTTTAAAAGGCTACCCTTTAAATAAGCTATAATTTTAGAGCAGAACCGTTCTAAAATTTCGCTTTTTGTATAACTATAAGGACAGTTATTTTTAACTAAATTATTAGTTTTTCTGTTTTTTGATACTTTTTTTGTCAAATAGTTATTTTTTGACAAAAAAACGTGTTAAATGTTAAAAATTGTTAAAATAAATTTGGTTGTATACGTAACTAACTATACATTAGCCTTTATAAATCATTAACTAACCTATTTTCAAATTATGAAAAAACTTCTACAAAGTTTGTTCATTCTTGTGCTATGCGCCTCCTCGGCGTTTGCCCAAGAAAGAACAGTATCTGGTACAGTAACATCTCAAGAAGATGGTCTTCCTGTACCTGGTGCATCAGTAAGGGTAAAAGAAATCCCTACTTTAGGTGCTCAAACGGGCGCCAACGGAAAATTTTCACTAAATGTTCCAAGAAATGGTAAAACTTTGGTGGTAACCTTTTTAGGTTATGCAACAAAAGAGTTTATTATCCCTGCAAACAACGTTGTTAACGCTGTTTTAAATTCAGATGTCACCTCATTAAATGAGGTTGTAGTTACTGCGGGTGGTATCACCATTCAGCGTCGTCAACAGGGTAACCAATCTACTACCGTAAAAGCTGAAGAGCTAACTCAGGGTAAAGCATTTAACGTAGCAAGTGCCTTAACTGGTAAAGTTGCTGGTTTACAGGTAAATGCTGTAAGTAGCGGTGTTAATCCTAGCGTACGTTTAGTTTTAAGGGGTAACCGTTCGTTATTGGGTAACAACCAGGCTTTGGTCGTTGTTGATAACGTAATCGTGCCTAGTGATATCTTAGGAAACTTAAATCCAGAAGATATTGAGAACATCGAAGTATTAAATGGCGCGGGTGCTGCTGCACTTTACGGATCAGACGCTTCTAATGGTGCATTAATTATCCAAACTAAAAAAGGTAAAAGAGGATCTTCTACAATTAATGTAAGCCATACCACTAACGTAGAGCAAGTAAGTTTCTTGCCTCAGTTGCAAGAACGTTTTGGCTCTGGTACAGGAAATGATGATGTGCCGACCTATACCCCGTTTGAAAACCAACAATATGGTCCAGCATTTGACGGTGTTGTGCGCCCAATTGGTAAACCTTTAGCAGATGGATCTATCCAATCAGTACCTTACTCATTTAATGCTGATGAGAATAAAAATGCTTTTTGGGAAACAGGTGTTTCAAACCAAACAGATTTTAACGTTTCTTCTGGAGACGATAAAGGTACCTACTATTTTTCTGGGCAGTATTTTGATCAAAAAAGTACAGTTCCTGGTGATAAATATAATAGGTTTACCATGCGTGTTAACGGAGAGCGTAATTTAGGTAACAATGTCACATTCAGTTTTAACGCTAATTATGTTCAAAACCGTTATAATCAATCAAGTGCTATTGCTACTGTTTTTGATAACGTTCTTCAGTCACCGGGTCAGATTCCACTAACAAGATATAGTGATTATAAAAATGATCCTTTTTCTACTCCAGATGGATATTATAATGAATACTATCAAAATCCTTATTTTGCATTAGGTAACAACCGTAGTATTACGCGTAACGATTATTTAACTGGTAATGTGCAGTTAAAATGGTATCCAATTAAAGAATTGTCTTTATTGGTTAGGGCAAGTTTATCAAACCGTAGTTTTGCAAATAAATCTACAACAGATAAATTTACTTATTCAGACTACAGATTAAAAGAAACGCCAAACTTTTCAAACGTTGTGGGGGGAGTAAGTGAATCGTCTGGTTTTAATACCCAAATTAACCCAGAGTTTATCGCTCAGTATATTAAAAAACTTTCTAAAGATTTCACATTAAATGTGATAGGTGGCGGTACGATTAGACAAAATACATACAAAACGGTTAATGTTAATACCAATGGGGGATTAGCCCAAGGTGGTTTCTTTAACATAAACAACGGCTTAGGTAATTCTGGTGCCAGTGAAGCTGATTATAAAGCTAGGCAAATCGGTTTATATGGTGATGTCCGTTTAGGTTTCAGAGACTATTTATACTTACATGTTACAGGTAGAAATGACTGGAGGTCAATTTTGTCTGCTGAAAACAGATCATTCTTCTACCCATCTGCAGATATTTCATTCATTGCATCTGATGCAATCCCTTTATTAAAAAACTCAAAAGTTATTGAGTCATTAAAGATTAGAGGTGGTGTGTCTAAAGTGGGTAATGTTAACTTAGGTAACAGCTCTAACTTTGGTGCTTATTCATTATTGCCAACATTTGGTTCTGCTTATGGATATCCTTTTAATGGAATTCCGGGATATACCTTAGGTGGTCAAGTTGTTTCTGCAAACATTAAACCAGAGATGACTTTGGCATATGAAGGTGGTGTTGATTTTGCTTTGTTTAAATCAAGAATAACAGGTAGCTTTACTTATTACAATACCAGTACAACAGATCAAACTGTGCCTATCGATATTGCAAGCTCTACCGGTTTTACTAAATTTTTAACCAATACTGGTGAGGTATCAAACAAAGGTGTAGAAACTTCAATTCGTGTTGTTCCAGTTAGAAACCCTACTAGTGGATTAGAAGTTTCAGTTGGTGCAAACTATACTTATAATCAAAATAAAGTTCTATCAATTGGTAATGGACTAAGCCAAATTTCATTATCTGGTTCAGCAACAACTGGTTTAGGAGTATGGGCAATTGAGGGGCAATCATTCCCTTCATTAAAAGGATCTGACTATGTTAGAGATTCTCAGGGTAGAATCATTGTTGATCGCATTACCGGTTTTCCAAGCAACACAACAGGAACTTTTGTTCTTGGAAACACTGAACCTAGACATCGTTTAGGCTTAGATGCTGCTGCATCATTTAAAGGCTTCCGTTTGGCTGCTTTATTTGAATATAGAGGCGGTTTCGTAATGGCACAAAGCTCAGGCAGCTACGATTTTTCTGGTGCTGGTATCAGAACAACCTATTTTAACCGTGAGCGTTTCGTAGTTCCAAACTCATCTTATTTAGATCCGGTTACCAATACCTATGTTGAAAACACTAACATTACAACAAGAACAGGTGGTGTAGATTTCTGGACTAACGGACCAACAAATACTGCGGTCGGTACCAATTATGTTTATTCAGCAGCTTTCTGGAAACTAAGAGAATTATCGTTAGGATATGATATTCCAAGATCTGTTTTAGGAAATATTAAATATGTAAAAGCAGCCCGTATCAGTGTACAAGGTAGAAATTTATTTATCTGGACACCTAAAACGAATATCTACACGGATCCGGAGTATAGTTCTGCTGGTTCTGATAATAATGGTATTGGTATTGTTAACTTAGGCCAAACACCTCCTGCAAGATTCTACGGAGCAACTTTATCATTAACATTTTAACACACATTAATATGAAAAAGATTTTAAACCTTTTATTGATAGGTGCCGTTGCGGTTGGTTTTTCAGCATGCAAAAAATACCTTGATATAAATACTAATACGAATAATGCAACTACAGCAACACCTGCGCTTGTTTTGCCTCAGGCAATTGTAGGGTCTGCTTCTATTGTCCAATCATTAAATGCTGCATACTATTTCCCAGGGGGATTTGCTGCCAATATTTATGGTGTTGGTGGGTATGGAGCGGGCGTAACTTATGCATACACTGCTGGAAGTTTTGTTACAGGATTTTCATCTTCATATGATAATGCCCTTGATTATCAGTATGTAATCGACAATACTTCTGGTACTCCTTCGTTAGCCTATTCAACGGCTATTGCCCGGATAATGAAAGCTTTCGTTTTTTCGAAAATTGTAGATCAATACAATGATGTGCCATATTCAGAAGCATTAAAAGGAAATGCCCTTTTAACGCCAAAGTATGATAAAGCTGAAGATATCTATAAAGACTTAATTTCTCAACTTACATCTACTATTAATGCTATTACAGCTGCTCAAGCTGGTACTGTGGCAAATACTGTTGTTGCAAGTGCCGATCCTTTGTTTAAAGGAGATATGAATTTATGGAAAAAGTTTGCCAATACGCTGAAATTAAGAATGTTGGTTAAAATGGCTGGCGTGCCTGCACAAGCATCATATGCAACTACTGAATTTGCCGCTTTAAATACAACGATTGGATTCTTGACTACAGATGCATTGGTTAATCCTGGCTATGTTAAGGCAATAAATTCACAAGGCGTTAGTCAGCAAAATCCTAATTATGGAAGTCTTGCATTTGGTACAGATAATACTAGGTCTCAGGGTCAGGCAATCCCAACAAGGTGGATAATGAGTTTCTATAATGGTCTAAAGTTATCTGATCCGGGACGTGGTGCGGTTATCTACAGAGGTTACCCATCTACAGCTGTTAACCAATTAGGTGAAGAAAATACAACTTCAAGTCAGGTTCCTCCTTCAGGGTCTACTTCATGGTTCACGGGTGTTGATGCAAATACACCTGGTTTAGGTGTAGCAAAAGGCCCTTCTCAGGGTCAACCATTAATATTAGCTGCCGAAAGTTACTTTTTACAAGCTGAGGCTTATACAAGAGGATATTTAACTGGTGATGCTAAAAATGCTTTCACGGCAGGTATCACCGCATCATTTAACTACTTATACCAAAACCAGAGCAATGTGGTTGATGCAAGTAAAAATGTAAATGCCGATGTTGCAACTTATTTAACAGCCAATACTGCTAGCCGATTAGTAAATTTTGATTTAGCGCTAACTACAGATCAAAAAATCGAGGCCATTATTACTCAAAAGTATATTGCTTTGAATGTAATCCACAGCGACGAAGCCTTTAACGAGTTTAAGCGTACAACTTATCCAGCAATTGTTAATGGATCACAAGATCCTCTTTTAACGTTTGCATCTAAACAATCTGTTTCAACACGCCCCGATAAATTGATTGGAAGGGTTCTTTATCCTCAGTCTGAGTATAACTTAAACCCTACTAACGTTCCTTCAGTAACGTTATTTGGATCACGTATTTTTTGGGACTTAAATTAATAAAGACATGAAAAAAAATATTTTTAAATCTATAATACTTTTACTTGCGGTGACCTCACTTACCTCTTGTTTAAAAGACGATAGCTTGGTGTTGGATCCTGCAAAAGGCCATAACGTTATCGAATTTGCCAATCCAGCGCAAATAGCGGTTAATGGAACACCATCTCCTTTGTACGTTTTCTCTTATGATGCGGCGTCTACGCCTACACTCCCAATAACAATCAGTTACTCTGGGCCAGAAGCAGTAGCACCTCAAGATATCACTGTTAAATTTACTGTAGGCAGCCAAGCAAAAATTGATGAATACAATACTGCAACTTCTAATCATTATGTAATGCTGAAACCTGCTAGCTATACTTTATCAACAAATGAAGTAGTGATTAAAGCTGGTACCAGCAAAGCAACTTTCAATATTGCGTTAAAGCCTTCAACTTTTGATTTCGCAGTTTCAGAGGTATTGCCTCTAACTATTACTTCAGCTTCTTCTGGTATCATTAGTGGAAACTTCAGTACAATCTTATTGAATCTTGGAGCGAAAAATAAATTTGATGGTGTTTATACATACTACGCGTTACATGAAGCACCAGATAGACCAACTTTTCTAACCGGAACAGAATTTAAGTATCCGAATGATGTTGAATTAAGAACCTCAGGCGCTGCTAAAAATAACTTATATAATACTTACTATGGTGATTTCTTAATCCCATTATTTACAAGTACAGGTGGTACAAGCGGTTTTGGACAAACTAATTTACTGTTAGAATTTGATCCAGCTACGAATAAAGTTATTTCTGCTTCAAATGCAATTACTGCTGCAACTAACGGAAGAAAAATGAATTTAGATCTGACTGCTAACAATTATTTTGATCCTGCTACACATAATGTATATGTGACATATTTTATGACTCAGCCGGGTTTCAGTCCTTTCAAAATTACAGCACGATTAATTTATAAAGGATCTAGATAAAAGAGTCCAAATAATGGACGATTAGTGATTAACTATTAATTAAATCTACTAACTTAAAACAGCCTCCATCTTTACAGTTGGGGGCTGTTTGCTAAGTAATGATTTTATACAATAGGTTAATTTACAGGTTGTTTTGTTTTTTAAGTTAAAAAAAAGCAAATAGTTAATTTAAAAATTAACTATATTTATGTTCAAACTAACTAGCTCCATTATGAATATTTACAAAAACATTTATCTTGCTGCGGTTGCACTTTTCGCATCTGCACAATTAAGTCAGGCCCAAGAACAAAGAACATCCGTTCTTTCTGATCAAACGAAGATTGTTTATGCAATGAACGACGCTAAAAAACTAGAGGGCGTTTATTCTGTTTTGAAAAATGACGATAAAGTTTTTTTAAGAGGAGTTTACAAAGATAATGTAAGATCAGGTAATTGGTATGCGTTTAACGATAATGGAAATGTTTTTCTTCGCTACAATTATGACCTTAAAAAACTACTTTATTTAGATACGGTAAGCATTAATCGATTAAAGGTTGAAGTGAAAACCGATGATCCAGAAGTGAAAGAAAAAGCAAGTATTCCTGTCCCTATTTCATCAATCGATCAGTATATTTCGTTATTGGCGACAGAATTAAAAAGAGTGATCTTAAAGGATAATAAAAATGCAGATGGTACGCTTGATGCCGATTTAATTACCAATATTGATAAAAATGGTAATGCCAGTTATGAGGCAAGTTATATCGTTGATGGAATTCCTGTAACCAAACGTCTAATTATTTCTGAAAAAACATTTGATATTGATTGGATTCCTTCAAGTTATAAAGGTGTAAATTATGCATCGGTGTTTTCGGTTAAGGCCAGAATCGATTTTGTACAAAAACCTGGTATAAAACAAAGGTTTATTTGGGTTTACTAGCATTAATAACCAAAAAGGACAAGTTCCCGATAATATTCATTTAACTAAACAGGAAAAGGGGCGATTGCAATCGCCCCTTTTCCTGTTTTAAACATTTGTAATTATTATACCAAAGTCATTATTGGGTTTTTATCAAGCAGGCGCTAATTATAAAAGTTGCCGTCCTGTATCAAGAGCAAAAAGTTGCTTAAGCGTATCGGAACGCATTGTTCTCATAAAAGTAGGTTTTAAAAGACACAATTACTAGGCATTTTGCTTGTGTCATTCAAAAGTCAAATGCAAGTTTGTTTTGTTAAAATTTGTTAAAAATCTATAAATCACGACTATATTTAAAGCTTTTTAAAACAAACTAATCACTCACTAACTTAAATTTCATGAAAAAACTTCTACAAAGTTTGTTCATGTTCTTGTTAATCGCATCAACAGCGATGGCACAGAACAGAACGATTACCGGAACAGTTACAGACAAGGCGGATGGTAAACCAATTCCTGGGGTAACAGTTAGAGTTCAAGGCTCACAAGGCGGAGCGGTTACTACCGAAAGCGGTAGCTTTTCTCTCAATGCAAGTGCCGATGCCAAGAATCTTATCGTCTCCTACATCGGTTATGTAAGTCAAACATTGCCAATTACGTCATCGAACACTTATCGCATCTCATTGGTGTCAGATAACAATACATTATCTGAAATTGTGGTTACAGGCTACACTCAAACATCAAAAGTGCGAAATGTAAGCGCCGCATCAGTGATCTCAAATAGTCAGATTGCAAACATTCCTCAGCCCAACTTTACCACAAGGCTTCAAGGTCAGGCCCCTGGAGTTAATGTTTTGTCAGGAACTGGTCAGCCGGGATCGAATGCAAGTATTCGTATTCGTGGCTCGAACTCAATTGGTGGAGGATCAACGCCATTATATGTAATTGATGGTATCGCCGTAGATGAAGCAACTTTCTCTACTATGAATCCGAACGACTATGAGTCAATCAGTATCTTAAAAGACGCTTCTGCTACAGCTTTATACGGCTCACGTGGAGGTAACGGTGTGGTTGTTATTAAAACCAGAAGAGGTGTTGCAGGAAAGGTAAAGGTTGGATACAACGTTCAAGGAGGTGTCGACTTAAGGACTCAATCAAAATTCGATATGATGAACTCTTCCCAACTATTGGCCTTACAAGAGCAAGGAAAAGCTGGAGCTGGATGGACTTATTCAGCACTTAATACTGCTTCTACTATTCCTGCTGCTCGCAGAGCTGCGATCAGAGACTCGTTAAGTAATATCAATACAAACTGGGATGATATCTTTTTCAGGGATGGAAAATTCCAGCAACATGAGGTTACTGCTTCAGGTGGTTCTGAGCAAACTAGATTTTTCTCGAGTTTTAACTACTACGATCAGCAGGGTATTGCTTTACGTTCAAATTTAAATCGTTACACAATGCGGTTGAACGTTGATCATACATCAGGAAGATTAAACTTGGGTATACAAAGTAATTTAGGATGGTCTAAATCAAACTTTATTGAATCTGAAGCAGGGGTAGCTTTAGCTAATCCTTTTGCAGCGGTTTATCTGGCGCTACCTTGGGAAAATCCGTACGGCCCTGATGGCAGAATTTTAACTTCAAACAATACAACAAATGGTTTCAGGCCATTTAATCCTTATACTTCGGCGAATGGGGTTTTAGCGGATAGCCGTTTAGGTTCTAACGCACTAGATAGGCTAGAAAACAGTACTTTAAAAACTGACCAAATTAAATCTACAGTGGTTGCAAATGCAACTTATGAGATTTACGATGGATTGAAATTAACTACTAATTTAGGTTTGGACTATCGCCAAACTGTTCAAGAAAGAAGTATTTTTCCTGGTTCTCACGCGGGTGTTGCTGTTCAAAATGGTAACCAAGGTTCTTATGGTAACAACGTAACCAGAATTTTAAATTTAACTTCAACTTCAGGTTTAACCTATGGAAAATCTTGGGGCTTACATGAAATCAATGCAAACGCATTGGTTGAAGCTATCAGAAACAGAGAGAGTTTATTTAATTATAACGGTTTCGGGATAAACCCTAAATTACTAAATACCCCAGCAGGTATTACAGCTGGTACAAATACCAATTCCATGATTCCTACAGTAGGTGGTAGTAAAACTGAATATGGTTTCACATCATTTATCGGTTTAGTAAACTATACTTACAATAAGAAATATACAGTTCAGGGTACTTATAGATATGATGGATCTTCGAAGCTTCCCGAACAAAACAGATGGCATGGTTTTTACTCAATTGGTGCTAACTGGAATATTAAGCAGGAAGATTTTTTAAGTCAAAGCAACTTCCTTAACACTTTGATTTTAAGAGCTAGTTATGGGGAAACAGCAACTGCTCAAAACCAGTCTAACTTTGGGTATCTGCCAACTTACGGTAACGTATCATATGCTGGTGTTTCTGGTATTGCTCCAGCTACTCCTGGCAACCCGGATTACGACTGGGAATATACTAAAGGTTTAAACGTTGGTGTTGATTTTGCAGGTTGGAATAACAGACTTCGTGTAACTACAGAGGTTTATCGTACAAATACGAAAAATAACTTTATTAGCCAACAGTTGTCGCTAACTTCTGGTTTTGGTTCACTATCAATTAATGCAGGTAGTATCAGAAATACTGGTGTCGAAGCTAATGTTTCTGTAGATGTTTTGGCAACAAAAGACTTTGTTTGGACTTTAAATGCAAACATTGCCTATAATAAAAACGTTATAACTGATTTGGGCCAGGCAACAGAATATCCTGCTGGTACATCAATTATTAGAGTAGGTTTGCCTAAAGGCGCTCACTACACCGTAGGTTATGCAGGTGTTGATCCTGCAACAGGAGATCCACTTTATTACAATGTCGATCCGATTACTAAAGAGTCTAACGGAACAACAACGAATGTTTATAACGCTGCTACTCAATCTACAGCGCAATGGGGTACGTATGAAGCGCCAACTTCAGGTGGTTTTGGTACGAGCATAAGATACAAAGGATTCAATTTAAGTACTTTATTTGTTTTCTTTCAAGGATTTTCAATGTTCAACAATGAATCCTTTTTCTTATCTAGTACGACGCAATTTTCTGCCTACAATCAGCAAACGAGAATGGCAAATGCCTGGACACCAACAAATACAAATACAAATATTGCTCGTTTGGGTTCAAGCCGTCAGTTTAGTTCATTTGATATTGAAGATGCGTCATTCATCCGTTGGAGAAACTTAACTTTAAGTTACGATATTCCTCAGGCATGGATTAACAAAACAAAATTATTAAGCAGTGCAAGAATTTATGCAATGGGACAAAATATTGGAACTTGGACTAAGTGGTCAGGATTCGATCCAGAAAATAATAATAACATTGCACAATTTAAGTACCCTGCACCAAGAAACTTTTCATTAGGTGTTCAAGTTAATTTTTAATTGATAATAAAATGATGAAAAATATAAATAAAATCGTTGGATTAATGCTTTTGACAAGTATTGTTCTAACGTCGTGTGAGAAGAATATCGATTTGAAACCTACTGACACAATATCCAATGAGACGGCTATACAAAGTTTAGATGATTTGGATCGTGCTACCATAGGAGCGTACTCAAATCTTCAATATCAACAAGCATTTTATGCAAATACGATAATGGCTGATGAAGCTCGTTGGGGTATTGATAACTTATCCCGGAATTTTGGATTAGCTTATCGTTGGGATTTCGACAGTGGAAGTGGTGACGTAACTGCAGCTTGGGGTACCATGTATAATGTAATCGACCGTGTAAACCGTGCTTTAGCTAGCGCGGAAAATATACCTGCAAATTCAACTGCAGATGTAGCAACTAAAAATAGATTAAGGGGGGAATTGCTTGCTATCAGAGCAATGGCTCACGCAGAGTTATTAAGATGGTTTGCACCGAGATACGAGAATGATCAGTTAGGTGTGGTTATTATGCTTCAAACATCCATTTTAGGTAAACCCCAGAGATCGACTTTCGCTCAGGTAATGGGTCAGGTAAATGCTGATTTTGCTCAAGCCGATGCATTAATTCCTGCTTCATTCACTGATATTTTCAGAATTACAAAACCTGCCGTAGCAGCTCTACGTGCTCGTGCGGCCTTATATGCAAAAGATTGGACAAATGCTGTGACTTATGCTAATGCCGCTATCGCTGCAAAAGGTACTCTAGCTACAGGGGCAGATTACGCTGGAATCTGGACTGATGCTAATACGTCTGAGAATTATTTCCAATTAAGAAGAAATTCTAACACAGGGTCTGTTCGTACTTATTGGACAGATGATAATACAGATGTATTTTTCTCCCCTTCTTATAAATTGATTGATTCATATAACGCTGTTACTGATGTAAGGTACAATGCTTTCATTTTCAAGGATGGTACAGTGGCTGCTTCCAGAGAAAGCTGGAAAGTAAACAAATATTCAGGACAAAGCACAACCAACAGATTTAATAATGTTAAGGTAATCAGAACATCGGAAATGTACTTGATCTTGGCAGAAGCTAATGCCGAATTGAATCAGTTAGGTACAGGTGCCACAGCCTTAAATGCAGTGAGAAAAGCTCGTATTACTGGTTATGTAGATCAAACCTTCGCAACTAAAGATGCATTAATTGATGCAGTAATGTTAGAGCGATATAAGGAATTAGCGTTTGAAGGCCATCGCTTCTTTGATTTAAGAAGAAGACAACTTCCTGTTGTAAGAGATGATCGTGATATTACTATTGGTGCTGCTGTGCCTAAAACACTAGCAACAACTAATAGAAACTATATTTTGCCAATTCCATTAGCTGAAAAGTTTGCTAACCCAGAGATTCAACAAAATCCAGGTTATTAATAATCCGACATTTTTATATTTACTTTGTTACAAAAAACCCTTGCATTTAGTAAGGGTTTTTTGTTTTAATCATGATTTTTCGATATTTTTAGTAATCTAAATTTTTAATCCCATGAAAAAGAAACTCCTATTTTATTTAACTGCAATTACATTATATACCACTAATAGCAACGCTCAATCAATAAGAGTTACATTGCAGCCAGAATCTCCACACATTAATAGCGCTGTACCCCGTTATGAGAAATTATCATTTTTCCAGCTGGAAAGAAATTATTTGCCAAATAGTTATATCAAAGCTGATTATGTTAAGGGAAAGGCTACTGTAACAGATGGGTGGTCTAAAGGTGATATTGTAATGAAAAATGGAGACATCGTATATGCCAATGTTGATTTAAGCTACAATCAAGTTGAAGATGCACTTTACGTTAAAGGAAACAAAGGTATAGTCATCCTGAATAAACCAATTAAGGAGTTCACTATTACTAGTGGAGATCAAATAAGTTACTTCAGGACAGGGTTCCCGTCTGTAAATAATAATAGTTCCAATACAGTTTATGAAGTGTTAAAAGATGGAGAATACAAGCTTTTAAAACGTGTGGAGAAAAACATTCATGTTTCAGTTGGTTACAACATCGTAACAGAAAAGCGATATGATGCAGACGTTAAGTATTTTATAAATACTGGCAATAAAATGTATGAGATTAGACCAAATGCTAAAAGTCTTGCTGTAGCTATAAATAAACATGGTCTTCCAATTGAGGAATTAATGTCTGATTACACTGTAAAGAATGAAAGTCAGTTAGTTTCACTTATTAAGAAGCTGCCCTAGACAACTTTTTGAGAATTTAATATTTCCATCGTACAGAACTATAAAATGAAAATAAAATATCTCCTTCTATTGCCTTTTTTATTCCTTTTTAATACTAAAGTAATTGCTCAGTTGGATGCAAATTCCACTAAGCTTTCTTTGCCAACGGGCAGATCAGTAAATGAGCCCAGAATAGATAATGTGAAAGGCGATCCCAACTTATTTAAGGATTGGGCTAAAGGCAGTGTAGGTTTAGTTGGTGAGCATAATAGCTATTCTAATCTTGATTTAATGTATGATCAGGTGAAGGATAAGCTTTATTTTAGAAGCGGCAATGAAAAACTGGAATTTACCAAACCTGTCAAGGAGTTTAAGATAAGTGACGGCACAATTACTAATATCTATAGATCTGGTTTTCCTGCTTTTGATAAGAATACAAATGCTACCTTATATCAAGTTCTTACTGATGGGCAAGTAAAGCTATTAAAGCAGGTAAAAAAAGATATTGTAACCACAAAAGGATATAATGAGGTGACAGAAATGCGTTACGACTCAAAAATTAAATACTTTGTTTCTGATGGTGAATTGTTTTACGAGATCAAACCAAACAGAAAAGGAATTGCGGCAGCGATTGCTGAAAAAGGTCTGAAGGCAAGTGAAAAGTTTAATGCAAACCCGCCATTGAAAAACGAAGTTGATCTGATCAATTTTTTCAAAGAAATTTAGTGATAAATTATCCTTGCTTCAAAAGCATAGTTTTACCCTCTATAAGTAAAGTAGGGAGTTTGCTCATTGATATAAAAGGGTATTTTATTCCTTTCATCAATATGTTTTAATTGAATCATATTATTAACATTAATCGTAGAGAGCATCTCGTTATTATTGTTTGTTTAGGTACATTAAGGTGTTTTATTTTGCTTTTGGTTTTCTAAGCTTATTTTTTTATGTAAAAAACGGCCAAAAGATTTGTAAGGTGTTTTTTAGCTCTGCCGATATCGGTATTATGTTTTTTTTTTGTGGATAAGTGCACATAATTTTTGCTTTGGCACTTTATTGTGTTGTTTTTTTGATTATCTTTCAAAATATTATTAACTAAACTAAAATTTTTTATGAAAAAAATGCCACAGAATTCGTTCGTATTTCCGTTTATTGCAAATTTTGCGAGAAATTGCGGTCGAATTTGAACAAAAAATCCTGTCATATGGGATGCTTCACGACCCTTTTCTGATTTATGTGTTAAAATAAAGTTTCAACTGACAGAACCACCACAGTTGTAAAGTGCGATAGTACATTTAATCATTTAATTAACAAATATTATTTCTTTAATTTTTTACAAAAAATAGGGTTAACTGATTAAATGAAGCTAATCTGTTTTTAAGGGGACTTTGATATTTGAGTGAATAATGCAAAATTTACAATTGTAAAATTTGCATTACAGAATACTAAATCATATATTGGATTATTATTAACTAAACTAAATTATTTTTATGAAAAAACTTCTACAAAGTTTGTTCATATTGCTATTTATTGCCACCTCAGCAATAGCGCAAGATCGAACAATCACTGGAACAGTTACAGGTAAGGACGATGGAATGCCACTTCCAGGTGTAAGTGTTAAAATTAAAGGGGCAACCGGCGGAACCACAACTGGAGCCGATGGTAAATTTACCATAAGAGTCGGATCAACGGCATCAACATTAGAATTCAGTTCTATAGGTTACCTAAACCAATCTATTACCATTAGTGGTAGAAATTTAATCAACGTAAGCTTGGCTACAGATGCTCAATCTTTAACTGATGTTGTAGTGGTAGGTTATGGAACAGCTGCCAGAAAGGATGTCATCGGCAGCGTCGCAAAGGTATCTGGAGAGTCGCTTCAAAACATTCCGGCACCTTCTTTTGATCGTGCGTTAGCTGGTAAAGCGACTGGTGTTCAGGTGATCACTCCTTCAGGATTGTTAGGTCAAGCGCCACAAGTAAGAATTCGCGGTATTAACTCTATCACGTCAGGTGCATCACCTTTATATGTAGTTGATGGAATTCCAGTAATCAGTGGTGATGTTGGTGGGTTTACCTCTGTAAATGCTTTGGCGGACATCAATTCTAATGATATTGAATCGATTGAAATTTTAAAGGATGGTGCTGCCACAGCCATTTATGGCTCAAGAGCCGCGAATGGTGTAGTTTTGATTACTACTAAAAGAGGTAAATCGGGTACGCAATTTAACTATGATGGGTGGACTGCTATCGCAAATATATCTAGCCGATTCGACTTGTTAAATGCAGATGAATTTGTAACTATCGCTAATGAGCGGTTTACTAACGCAGGTCAAACCCCACAGGCGAAACCTACACCAGATGGTTCTGGAGGGTTCATTGATACAGACTGGCAAGATGCTGTTTTCCAGCAATCGGTACAACAAAGCCATTCAGTATCTGCTTCCGGTGGAACAGATAAGACTAAGTACTTCATGTCACTCGGTTTTACAGATCAAAAAGGCGCAATTGTATCTAACTCTTTGAGGAAATATAGTTTTAGAGCAAATCTAGATCAGAAAATCACTAATTTCTTAACTTTTGGGATCACATCGGGGGTAACATATCAAAAGAATTTAGGCCCATTAGCGGGTTCGAATAACTTATCCGGAAATATTTTTGCTGCTACACGTATGCTGCCTAATGTTCCGATTTATAGTGGTACAGATATCACTGGCTACAATATCAGTGCTGATAGAAGATCGCTCGGTCCTGGAGCGAACTTGAGTCCTATTTCTGATAATATTCCTAACATTAGATTTGTGTTAGATAATAATGTACGTCAATCGCAAACTATTCGTTTAATTGGGTCCACTTATTTAGAAGCTAAAATTTTCGATGGATTAAAGTTTAAAACTCAGTTGGGTATTGATGGATCGTACATTGAAGATTTTGTTTATACTGATCCTCGTCATGGTGATGGGTTTAGTAGTAACGGCTCGATGTCTCAAGCGTATAGCCCATTTTTCAGATGGAACTGGCAAAATATCTTATCATATACCAAATCCATCAATGGAGAGCACAATATCGATGTAACATTAGTATCAGAGCTTCAAAAACAAAGATCGTCGTTTTTTCAAGCCAATGTATCAAATCTGTTGAATATCTACTTTAATCAAAACATTACATCCGGAACATTTATTACACCAACTGTATCAGGCGGTTTAACCTTGAATGGCATCGAATCATATCTGGGCAGGTTAAATTATAACTATAAAAATAAATATTATATCACAGGGTCAATTCGTAGAGATGCTTTATCCTCGTTACCGATGGGAAACAGAGTTGGGTATTTCCCTGGTGTTGGTATTCAATACCGTATTAATCAAGAAGAATTTTTTAAAAATGCAGAAAGTTTAAGCTTTATATCTGATTTAAGACTAAAGGCATCATTTGCAGAGGTAGGCAATACAGATATTGGTTCTTTCCCTTACTTTGGCACTTACGGTGCAGCTCTTTATGGTAATCAGGGAGGAATTGGTTTCAATAACACGGGAAATCCATTATTGAAATGGGAATCACAAAAGAAATATGATGTTGGTTTAGATATTGGATTATTCACTAACCGTGTTAATGTTGGTGTTAACTATTGGAAGCAAGATACCAAAGATTTAATTTTGGCGGCACCAACGGCCCCTGTTTTGGGCGTGCCAGGAAACTCAATCAGCAGAAATGTGGGTAGTATGACAAATAAAGGTTGGGAATTCTCTGTAAACGCAGATGTTCTTCCTGCCGGTAAGGTAAAATGGAATACTACATTGAATTTCTCAATACAAAGTAATAAAGTTAAAGGGCTTGTTGATGGAAATGATATCGTTGGGGATTATAATTTAACCCGTGTTGGCGAATCAATTAGAACGTTATACGGTTATCAGTATGCTGGTGTAAACGCAGCCAATGGTAATCCACTATATGTTAAAGCTGACGGTAGCTTAATCCAAGGAAGAATAAGTAACACCACTTACTACAAATACGATCCTGCAAATCCAAATTATTTCTTCAATGCAGCGCAACCTGTAAGTGCAACTAATCCAGATAACCGTTCATCTTTAACCGCAGATGATAAAGTGATTTTGGGTAACTCATTACCAAAATGGTTTGGCGGCTTCAATAATACCATTACTTATGGTGATTTTGATTTGAATGTATTCTTAAGATTCCAAGGAGGAAACTATATTATGAATAGGACCAGGCAGGATTTATTAAGCAACAACTTTGTAAACAACAGTACCGAAGTTTTAGGTAGGTGGCAGAGTGCAGAAAATCCTGGAAATGGACAAATCCCAAGATTGTGGGCTGCTAGAGGTGCGTTTATCAATTTGGATAATAATGCCGTATCAAGATTTGTCGAAAAGGGCGACTTTTTAAGAATGGATAATTTAGCTTTAGGTTATTCGTTGCCAAGCTCAGTTTTATCAAAAGGAAGCATTAGAAAAGTGAGAGTTTATGCATCTGCACAGAACCTATTTGTAATTACAGGCTACAAAGGTCTTGATCCAGAGACTAATACATCTGGAGCTGGTGTGGATTTCAACGGGAACCCTCAGTTGAGAACATTTACTTTTGGCTTAAACCTAGGTTTCTAATCGTCTATCAAAAATCAAAGGAAATGAAAAGTATAATTAAAAAAATAAATATCGGTAACAGTTTAGCTGTTATGATAATTGGGCTTACACTTTCTGTAAGTTCATGCAAAAAGTTTACAGATTTAGTACCCAATAATAGTTTCGCTGAAGCAGAAGCCTTTACTACACCAGATCGCGTTGCCCAGGCTGTTACCGGTGTTTATAGTGCCGCACAGGCTGGCGCCTATACTGATGGGAGCAACAGGGGATATCCGTTCGGTGCAGCTAATACAGAGCAGCAAGATGCTAGAGGGGAAGATGTAATTGCTGTTCCGTCGTTTTACTTAATTACTTATGAAACAACTAATGCTACAAATTCGCCTAATGGAACCGCCATGTGGGAGACACTTTATGCCTTAATTAACAGGGCTAATGTGGTGATTGAAGGGGTGCAAGGCGCTGCTTCCAAGGGTGTTATCTCGGCAGATTTAGCTAAACAGTATGAGGGAGAGGCTCGTTTTTTAAGGGCTTTGGCGCACCATGAATTATTAATTCATTATGCACGTCCTTATGGACATACCGCTGGAGCAACGCATCCTGGTGTGCCATACCGCACAGTCCCAGTAAATACACCTGAAAGGGTGGCTCAGAACAGCAATCAAGGTAGAAACACTGTGAAGGAGTGCTACGATAAAATTATTGAAGATTTAACCTATTCAGAAAACAATCTTCCCCCAACTTATTCTTCAGCTAGTTTAAAAATTACACATGCAACAAAAGGAGCTGCCATAGCACTTAAAACCAGAGTGTACTTGCATATGAATAACTGGCCTAAAGTAATTGAAGAAGGTAATAAAATTGTATCACTAACAGCACCGTTTAAAAGTGCTGTGGGTTCATACGAATTGGCAAGTTCTCCAGATGCCCCATTTGCTCAGAACTATGGTACAAATGAGTCTGTGTTTTCGATTGAGAACAATACCAATAGAAATTCGGGAACCAATGGAGCTATTTCAACCATGTATAGCAAAGCTCCAGGACGTGGCTTAATTGCAATTTCTCCGATCGTTTGGAATGCGGCATTTTGGAAGCCTAACGATTTAAGAAGAACCTTATTAGCCAATAGCGATGCAAGTTCAACAGTAGCTGCTAGAGCTTACTTTTCTAACAAATATCGCGATCCGGCTACCTTTACCGATGCCAACCCAATTATCCGTTATTCAGAAGTTTTATTAAACTTGGCAGAAGCACTTGCTAGAACGAATAGTCTTGATTTGAGAGCATTAGCCTTATTAAATACAGTACGTAATAGGGCAGTAACTACAGTAGCAGATCAGTATACTATTGCGAATTTTGCAACTCCGAACAGCCTAATTCAGGCTATTTTAGATGAAAGAAGAATTGAGTTCTTGGCTGAAGGACACCGTTGGGGAGATATACATAGGTTAGCTACTGATCCAGTATTTACTACTGGCGGTATCCCTGCTAAAGTTTCGTATGCAAATACAACGTTCGCTTCTTGGAATTCATCTACGCCATATACAGGTTCACGATCTGTGGCTGCAATCCCATATGCGGATTACAGATTTGTGTGGCCTATTCCACTTTCTGAAACGACCAATAACCCTACCTTAAAAGCACAACAAAATCCTACTTGGTAAATAAATATTTTTGATAGGGAGCCCATAAAGGGCTCCTTTATTTTTTTAGCTATGAAATTAAACGCCCAAATTTTGAGAACTATTTTATTTATTTTGCTTTTTGCAGCAAAAAATTTAAGTGCACAATATCAATTTGTTGCTGATGAGAAAGGAAGATTGCTTACTGATAAGCGATATGAAAATGTAGAAGGTAGTGCTTATTTATTCCCGGATTGGAAGCAAGGTGAGGTGATTACTAGTGAAAATAAATTAGCGCAAAATCTTTCTTTGAAGTATGACCAAGTTGCTGACAACTTACTTTTTCAGGCCAACGGCGCCAGCTATGAATTTATGCCGAAAGTGCTATCATTTGTTATCAAATCAGAGAAAATGAGCCAAAAATTTGTTTACCTTAATCGGAATACTGGAGCGCCAGATATTGGGTATTTTGAAGTTTTAGCGGATGGAAAATACAAACTTTATAAAAAAGTAAAAAAAATAGTTCTAGAAGCTAAGGGGTATAATTCTGCTAATGTAAACAAGGTAATCGATGAAAATAAAAAGTACTATTACCAAGAAAATGGAAGGTTTAAGGAGTTAAAAATCAATAAGAAAGCTATCGAGAATGCTTTCGCTGATCATAGGAGCGAGATCGATGCTTATTTAGTCACGAATAAAAGTTTAAAAAATGAAGCTGATATAATCTTGTTGTTTCGATTCTTAAATCGGTAAGAAGTTATATCATAGGTCATTCTTGATGAGCCAATGGCAATAAATCGTAGTGTTTATTACTTTGTAAAGGAAACAGCAATTTTCAGCTTAAAAATTGCTGTTTTCCTTTAAGTTTTTTACTGCGAAAACTAAGTATTAAAATTAAATTTTGCTTATGAGTTACAGTTTTGATTTATGATGCAGCCTCTTCTCACTTCTTATCCACACTATATTTGCCCGGCCCAATAAAAATCAGGCCGAAAAATACAATGCCCAATTCTATTGCATGACTGGCACCACCTAATCCATCTCCTTTACCAAAATGAACCAGCGCTGCTATAATCATCGTAAAGATTAATAAAATCAGTGCCGGGCGGAAAAACAATCCTACAATTAAAAGGAAACCCCCAAAGGTTTCGGTAGCGGCGGCCATAAAACCCCAAAATATAGGTAAGAAGTCTATACCGATTACTTTCATACTTCCTCCCAAACCAGTCCAGCCGTTTGGGCCGCCTGCAAGTTTCGGGAAACCATGAATAATAAACATTGTGCCTAAACCAATGCGGAGCAATAACAAGCCTGTATTGCGGTATTTTCCTAAATTATCTAAAATTGCCATCCTATAAATATTTAAATTGAACGTTATTTGTTTCTATTTTTAAGTTCACCTCAGCACCTAGAACCATACTGAGGTTGTTATCGATATGTCCTGTTGGAAAATTAAAGCAGACTGGAAAATCATAGTCTTTAACAATATCCCAAATTACCTCATCAGCCGTTTGCCCGAAAGAAATTTTTTCTTCTTCTATTTCATTAAAGGCACCAATAATCAAACCCTTTAAGGCTTTTAGTTTACCCGCCCTTTTCAGCATACGCAACATGCGGTCTATAGCGTATTCCTGTTCGCCAACATCTTCCAAAAAGAGAATTTTATCTGTAAAATCCATTTCCGAAACCGAGCCCTGTAATATGGTAAGCAAAGTTAAATTGCCTCCAATCAAAACCCCTGTCGCCTCTCCTGCCCGATTTTTAAAGGCGCTCTGGTAAGAATAGGCCTGTTTTTCGCCAAATAAAGCCCGCTGTAAAGAAATTAAAGCTTCTGTGGTAGATTCGTCAAAGGTATAGGGCATTTGCGCGTGCATGCACTGGGTATTACATTGCGCAATCAAATGCGATAATAGTACGGTAATATCGCTGAAACCTACAAACCATTTAGGGTTCTTGTTAAATGCTGTAAAGTCAAGGTCATCAATAATCCTGATGGTACCATAGCCGCCACGGCCCGAAATAATCGCTTTTATAGATGGATCGTCTAAAAAACGTTGAATATCTTTGGCTCTTAACACATCAGTTCCTGCAAACTGGTGATGACTGGCGTATACACTTTCGCCAACAATAACCTCCAGGCCCCAGCTTTCTAATCGTGCTATGGCATGGTCTATAGGTTTGGGTAATTTCTTTGCCGGACATACCAGGGCAATCTTATCTCCTTTTTTTAAATACGGGGGCTGCTTAATCATCTTCAAAACACTTATCTTTGCCAAATTAATAAAAATTGTTTTGGATAATAGTAAAATTAAAAGATATACCGTAACTGCAGCGCTTCCATATACCAATGGACCAGTTCATATTGGGCACCTGGCTGGTGTTTACATCCCTGCAGATATTTATGCCCGTTATTTGAGGTCGAATAAACGCGATGTAAAGTTCATCTGTGGATCTGACGAAAATGGTGTGCCCATTACTTTAAAAGCCAAAAGAGAAGGTATTACGCCTCAAGAAGTGGTAGATAAGTACCATAAGATTATTGGCGATTCTTTTAAAGAATTCGGCGTTTCTTTCGATATCTATCACCGTACTTCATCGCATACCCATCACCAAACCGCTGCCGATTTTTTCGAAACCCTTTACAATAAAGGTGTTTTTACAGAAGAGGTTACCGAGCAATATTACGATGCCACTGCAAAACAATTTTTAGCCGATCGTTACATTACCGGTACCTGCCCAAAATGTGGTAATGAAAATGCTTATGGCGATCAGTGCGAAAACTGTGGCTCTACGCTTAATGCGACCGATTTAATCAATCCAAAATCGACCCTATCTGGTGATAAACCAATTTTAAAGGAAACTAAAAACTGGTTTCTGCCGCTAGACAAATACGAAGACCGTTTACGTACCTATATTGAAAGCCATAAAGAGTGGCGGCCGAATGTGTACGGCCAGTGCCAAAGCTGGTTAAATGCAGGCTTACAGCCAAGGGCCATGACCAGAGATTTAGATTGGGGTGTTCGCGTTCCGCTTCGCGATGCCGAAGGTAAAGTACTTTATGTATGGTTCGATGCGCCTATTGGCTATATTTCTGCCACCAAAGAGCTTTGTAACTACGCCAAGCTTGATGTTTGGAACCCTAAAGCAGAAGAATACTACATCAGTAGCTACGAAAATGATAAATGTGGCTGGGAAGAATACTGGAAAAGCGACGAAACCAAATTGGTCCACTTTATCGGTAAAGATAATATCGTTTTCCACTGCATTATTTTTCCTGCAATGTTAATGGCCCATGGCGAATATACCTTGGCTGATAATGTACCGGCAAACGAATTTTTAAACTTAGAAGGCCAAAAAATATCGACTTCTAAAAATTGGGCAGTTTGGCTGAACGAATATTTAAGAGAGTTTGAAGGAAAACAAGATGTATTGCGTTATGTATTAACCGCAACAGCTCCCGAGACCAAGGATAACGATTTTACCTGGAAAGATTTTCAGGCGAGAAACAATAATGAATTGGTAGCCATTCTGGGTAACTTCGTGAACAGGGTTGTGGTACTTACGCACAAGTACTTTGGTGGTTCAGTGCCTACCTGCATGGAAATTACAGCTGTAGATCAGGCTGTTATTGATGAGCTGGCTGGCTACCCTGCCAAAATCTCTGCGTCTATCGAGAATTATCGCTTTAGAGAGGCCTTATCCGAAGTGATGAATGTTGCCCGTTTAGGAAATAAGTACCTGGCCGAAACCGAGCCGTGGAAAATCATTAAAACGGATGAGGACCGGGTAAGAACAATATTGAATATTGCGCTTCAAATTGCCGCCAATATTCAGATCCTGATTGAACCTTTTTTGCCATTTACTGCAGAAAAGTTAATGAAGATGCTTCAAAATGGCGGTCATGATTGGGAAGATGCGGGTACAGTAAGCCTGTTAAAACGTGGCCACGAAATTGGTGAAGCGGCACTCTTGTTTGATAAAATTGAAGATGCAGCGATCGACTTCCAGATTGAGAAACTCAACCAAAGCAAAGCTAGTAATGCAGCCAGTAATGTTGTTGCTGTTCCGGCAAAAGAAAATATCCAGTTTGACGATTTCTCGGCAATGGATATCCGTGTAGCCACCATTGTTGCTGCCGAAAAGGTAGAGAAAACAAAAAAACTGCTAAAATTAACGGTAAATACAGGTATTGACGAAAGGACAGTGGTTTCGGGCATCGCCGAATATTATAAACCTGAAGATATTGTTGGTAAACAGGTAAGTATAATCGTAAATCTTGCCCCACGCGAAATCAAAGGGATTTTATCACAGGGAATGATTCTGATGGCCGAAAATGCCGAAGGCAAACTCACTTTTGTGGCACCTGTAGAAAAGTTTCTGGAGGGTAGTGTAATTAGATAGTATTTGCCTGTCCGTAATTAAAATATAAGCCATTTGAAATTAATCAAATGGCTTTTTTTATTGCTTAACCCTATGCAATAATCCTAAAGGGTGGCTGTTGTAATTTATTTTTTAAAGATGATTCCCTTAGATAAATGCTTGTTAAAATGAATTCTCTTGCGACAAAACTTTTGTTATATTTGCGCAACAAATGGTCCCGTAGTTCAACGGATAGAATAGAAGTTTCCTAAACTTTAGATATGAGTTCGATTCTCGTCGGGACCACAAAACAAAAAGCCTTTGGATTTAAATCTGAAGGCTTTTTGTTATTTTAGGATTATTGTTAATTAAGTTTCTAAACAATAACTTCAGTATGGCCTTAAGCTTTACCTTTTTATTTATAATAATTCTTATTTTATAATTTGGAGGTAATCTGGTCGAGGATCTGCGGTTCGATTTTTTTTATTCATTGGTTATTTTAACCTGCTTGGCGCTTAGCTCGGTAGTTTCATTTTTCACCATGTTATAAAGCTGCACATCAGCGCTATTACTATTCATAAATAATTTCCATTCTCCAGTGCGCACCGCCAGGTTTGGCCTTCTCTTGGGTTTGGCAGGATAGTTAAAGGCAATATCATTTCTGCCATAGCGCATTCAGAATATGATGATGACATTAAAATACCTAAGGTGTGTAGGTGAAGAGAATATCTTCCGGAAATATAAGATTAGAAATATACCCAGTACTTGGTATTGTACTCCGGCGGGCTATTAACTAATTTCACAACATTAGGGGATAATTATAAAGCTCCCATAACCGCTCAAACCAAACCATCTAAATCAAATGAAGACAAAATTAAATTACATATTGATCCTGCTCTTAGCAAGTGGCATATCCGCTTCAGGGCAGATCACCAACAAATCTATTCTTTTGGGCCTGGAAACAGAACTGATCGCAACAGAGAAAAAATCCGACATGCTCATCACCCCTACCGGCCTGAATGTATTCCTGCAGAGAAAGACACTCAGCTATCTTACTGGAGTATCTGATCTTTCCCTTGCCAAGTTCTACGCATCGGTATCAACAGAGAATGAAAAGCTCAACCTGGGCTTTAATATCGCGGTTAAATATGCAGACAACAGCTTAAACCCCGTTTCAGAAGCCGATACCAAGAACAGTTTTTCAACCCTCAATAAAAATGACAAGGAACGGTTAGAGCCGGGCTTAAGCTTACCTACCTGCTGCCTTTCGGAACGATGAACTTTCTGGACGGCATACATTATATTTCTGAACAAACCACTCAATTATGAAATATCTCTTTGCATGGATAATACTTTTGCTTTTTACATCTGGTATGAAAGCTCAAGTATCTCAATTGCCTGTAGAACTTCCACAGGAAATCAAAAAAAAATACCCCTTTCTGGGCGATAAATTCTATAATGTCGAATATAGTGATGCTACAAACGGAGCAGGAATGTTCGTGCTTACTATAAACAAAAAGAATTTTCAAAAATATGTGCAAAAAAAAGCACATGATACGCTTAATTATCACCTAAGAAAAAGCAGGGCCTATAAGAGCGACTGTAGGTACAATAATTGGCAGCTAAAATGTAATCCGGATTATACTGACCTTATTGATCATAAATTTAGTGAGTCTTCTCCCGCATTTAGTTTAAGCAATAATCGAAACTTTTTACAGATCGATTTTAAATATGATCTGGAAGCAACAGAAAAAAGGGTAGACAGATATTTTAAGACTTATGAATGCAAAAAAGATACCTACAAAAAAAGGGTCAATTTGTTAAAGGCCGAATTCTCGATTGATCAGAAATATGTTTTTGTACCTTCCAAGTCTGCAATTAAAATAAATTTTCAAGGAAACGCCAATGTAGACATTCGTTATGGTGGCTGTTCAATCTTTATAAACCCTGTTTATAGTTCTCGAAAAGCCTATAACCAAGAGTTTCAATTCGATTTCGACATAGATTTTTCAACTGCTGGAGGGGTAATCTATGAGTTGGTAAAATCATTGACAATGAACACAAAACAAATAAAAATAACCGATGATGACACTTATTACTACATCTACTGCATTCGCCAAACGTCAGTTTAGGCAGGGCATTATTTTACTCATATTTTTGGTGACACTCATATTTAGTTGTAGCGAACCAAATAAATCAGAAACTGATAGTAACAATCTAAAAGCACACAATCTAGCCTCAGAGAACAATCAGGCAATCTTTTTCTTACCTAATAGTTATCTTGAGCATCAACTCCTAGAGCTTGTTGTCGCGATGGCAAAGAATTTATATGATCCTAATATTTACGAGCCCGAGTCGCTTACTTACTTACGATCAACTGCTACGGCGAAATTGTTTATGCTGAAACTGGTAAAGAGTGGAGGTTTTTCTGATCTCGCAAATAAAAAATCAAAGATCGATCGCGATAAGGCAATCCAGGCCATATATACGCCTACAAATACATTAGAACTTGACGTCGTAGTTAACAAGGTTAATGGTGGCATTAATATCACTGGAAAAAATAAAGATGGTCAAACCATAGTGCTCATGAATAAAGAATTAAAAGGGTTGACCGTTGTACTTAAGGATTCATTATTAAATCTTACTCAAGGCGAATTCAAAGACTTGAGCTTTCATGGTTCGGGACTTGTATTCAATTTTAGTACACGGAGTCTTACAGATATTGCCGACATTGTACGTTTTCTTGATAAAGATATTAATCATCAACATATTGGCATTACTGCTATAATGCCGTTTGGTTTCATATCAAGTGTTACAAACCATGCCAAGATTTATTTTCAAACTTCCAATGCAAGTTTCAAAGGTACTTACCTCACACAAATGACGATTCGTAATGGCTCTAGCAATGAAGTTTTAGGGGCTTTTACGCTTAACAATGATGATAACCCTCTTTTTAGAGCGGCTATTAAGGGTCAGTGTGCTTTAGAAACAAGTAAGAACCGAGTAATTTCAATGGGCAATTTCAACTATGATCAGAGCAATCTTTCGGCGAGTGAAAGGATACAGATGGATGCACTTGTTAAAATATGTAGAGATTCAATTGCATCAAACTTAGTGGGGCATAGTCTTTCTCCAACGTTTTATGATGCCGAGCTCAGTTTTATACTACCCTCCGCCCAGCTTTCCAAAAATGTCTATAGCTCTTCTATTAGTTATTATAAACAATATATGGTTTACAAAATGAATTTAAGAAATGACTAGAAAACTTATCTACCTAATACTTGCGTCAGCCACGTTTATCGGGTGCGTTCCTGGCAGCAGCCGTCCAACCATTCCGCAGTGCGAAGACCAATGCAGTACAAAAGATGTGGCTATGTTTGATATTGAAAATGTCGATACTCAAAAAATCTATTTTTTATATGGTTACAGTGATTCAGGATCATTCCCATATCCGCAGTTGCAGCAGGGAGAAATTGAAGCCAGAAGTATGCACACAACCGGCATCCCCTTTAATAATGCAAAATTTAACCATTTTTATTTCTTTTCTAATCCCCTCCGAAGAGAACAAGATCTGATTGCAAGATTTGTGATAAGAAATACACAGCCTTCAAGTACAACGATTTGTAAAATCAGGGTACGCCATAATGGTAACTTCAACAGTGCAGATAATAGATTTCTCATCACTAACACCACCAATAATGCATCCTATCGTTATGCTCAATCTCCAAATTGGCAAAATTTTAATATTTCATCTATGCAATCTTATGACTTTGGCGGATGTGGACAAACTAGGTTGAATACTTCATCTTCGGAATATTTTCATCATTTGTACTTTTTTGCGGGTACTAGTGAAAATAATGGCAATAATACGTTATTGTCAAGAATCATCTATTTTAATACCAATTCAGAGAAAATCAATCTTAATAATATCGTAATTAAATGAGGATTATATTCTTTTTACTATTGCTACTATTTCAATTGGAAGTATATGCTCAGATTCGGACCACCAAAGCGCCATATGTAACCTCCTTTAAGGAAGTGCAGGTTGCACGACTCCCCGAACCTGAAAAGAATCGCGATGGCTTTGTCTATTTTATTGCTAAAATGTCTTATTTTGCTGATAGCCTGCCTGCTTTAATCGAAAATGCTGTTAGCAGAACCAAAAGGTACTATGCGCTTCAGCAATTTGAAAAGTCTCCATTTCGATATTACAATTACCGACACGTGGTAGGGAAAACAAAATTCTATGAAACAGCTAAACCATCCAATTCATTTTCAGATACGACTCATTTTTATATTCTGGCCGATCGGCACCAGAGTTATTGGTCATGGAAGAGCTTAAGGCGCAAAGAACGGTTTATTGCTGTGGATACAGTATATACAGGCGTTTTTGCGTCAGATCATCATTTTGAGCCTGCTCGTGGTTTAACCCAAGAATTGAAAAGCAAAAACGCTTCAATAATAATCTATCGCGATGGTGAACAAGCTTTTAGTGGCACTATCGAACCCAAATTCATTTACAAGCCTTTTACATTTGCCGAACCTTTATTTCAAGAGTTGGGAGTTCAGCATTTTGTCGATTATTCTAAATCGACAGTTGAAATAGGAAAAAATAGCGAAACACTGATCATTTATTTCCCTTTATTTAGACGTCGCAGATAAATTGCCTTGCATTTTAACTTCTAATTTCCCTGCGCATAAAAAGGTAATAAGCAATGGCAAAACAACCTGTACTGGCGGCAATCATCCCGCTTAACTGGGGCCATACAATCATCAGGCTTTCTTTTACCGGCAGCGGACTGGGAATGGCACCTGCCATTTGCTCCATACTCATGGGGCCCAGGCTCCGTATCGATGGCATCAATAATGTGGTGGCCGCATCGGTATAAAGCTGGTTGGGTGCAATCCGCATAATATCCAGGATAAATTCATTGTAGCCCATTACCTGTGCCTGCGTAAGGTAGGCCGGGTCGGGTAAAAAGGCCCTTATAACCAGGTTAACGATAATCGGATAAAAAACAGTAAAGAACAGCCAAAGCCCCAGGGCGCTCAGTGCAGCAGTTGCCGGCTGCCTAAAAACAATAGAAAGCAGGATCGATAAACTTAAATAGAAAGCCACGTAAAGAAGGGTTACAAAAACAAAGCCCATTATTCTGATCAGTTCCTGTGCTTCTAACCTAACGCCTGTTAACACCAGCCCGCCACCGATCATCAGGAGGGTAAGCGAAAGAAAAAGCATGCCCACTATCATTATTGCACTGCTAAATTTGGCCAGCAGCAGGTTATCCCTATAAATCGGCTGTGCCAAAAGCCGGGTTAAAGTGCCGTTGTTCTGCTCCGAATTAATGGCATCAAAGCCCATGCTAATGCCCAGCAGCGGTGCAAGAAAACTGAGCAGCACATGGAAAGGCGGCATGGCATTATCTGTTGATGTAAGCAGCTTTAGGTACATAAAGGCATGGTCGGGATCGTTCGTATTGGTAAAGGCCGTTCTGATATTGCTTACCGACACATATAAAGAAGCCACAAAGGTTAACAGCACCAAACCAAGCAGTACCAAAAAGCGCCAGCTCCTGATGTGATCGGCAATCTCTTTTCGGATAATTACGCCAAAGGCGCTGTTTGGCTGAAATGAGCCTGTATATTTCTTATTTTTTGTTCTGTCCGAAGAAAGCGCGCTTGAAGATACCGCTTGATTTTCCATGATTTAGATTTTCATTAAAACTACTTTCAAAATATTTCTGATAGATCTCATCCAGGCCATACTCCTTACGGCTTACCTGTAAAATGCCGTAACCCTTTTCCACTAAATGCTTAACAATGCGGGGGGTAATATCATGCTGGGTGGTAAACTCCAGCGTATCGCCAGAAATGCAGATAGCTGTAATCGCTTCCCATTGCCCCATTTCGGCTTCCAATGGCCAAGGCTGCTCAAATAACTGCGCTGTTTTAATGGTGGTAACCGCCCCTTCTTTGCCAAAAAGGTTCGCAGAAAGCGAGGCAATATCGCCCTGGGCCAACAGTTTCCCGCCAACAAATATGCCCACCCGGTCGCATACCTGTTGTACATGGTGCAGGTGGTGCGAAGAGAGCAAAACGGTTAGCCCCTGCTGCTCGCTCAGGGTTTTAATCAGGCTTAAAAATTCTTTTACCCCTGCAGGGTCTATGCCGAGTGTTGGCTCATCGAGAATAATTACCTCGGGGTTTTTGATCAATACATCGGCCAGGCCCAGCCGCTGTTTCATGCCCCGCGAAAAAATGCCGGCTTTTTTATCCATGCTGTCGGCAAGCCCTACTACGTTAAGTACTGCTTTGGCACGGTCTTTTAAGGTGCTCTCGTCCAGGTTGTTCAGTCTGCCTAAATAAATTAAATTTTCTAGGGCCGTCATGTGGTTATAAAAGCCCACACTATCGGGCATATAGCCCACCTTCTGCTTTACTGCAATAGGGTTTTTGGTGGCATCATATCCGCAAACACGGGCAGTACCGCTATAAGGGTCGGTTAGTCCAAGCATCATTAATATGGAGGTGGTTTTGCCCGCGCCGTTTGGCCCGAGCAATCCAAAAATCTCACCCCGGTACACGTCGAGGTTCAGTTCGTCAACCGCCTTAAAGGTACCATAGCGTTTGCTTAGGTTCCTGAGTTGTATAATAGGTTCCATCTTATTTTGTGCTGTTAAAGAATGGATTATCTTCTGCCGTACCTGCGTATAAGGTAGTATACACTGCCAATGGCGAGCACAATCACCAGGATACCGATCCAGCCAGAAAGTAATGACGTTTTAACAAACATGCGGAACGCCAGCTGCGTGTTCGCGTTGGCACCCGAAAGGCTAAAGGTTGCCGCATAATCTCCGGCAATGGTTTTATCGGGCACTTTTAGAAAGGCGGTAACGGCTACGCTTTTTCCGGCCTCAAGTTTACTGATCTTGGCTGGCTCGAAACGCACTTCCCAGCCGCTCGGCAGCTGGCTGCTCAGCTCCAGCTCGTTCAGGGGCAGTGTTCCGGTGTTTTTAACTTCCAGCTGGATGTCTTTATGCCCGCCCGAACTCACCTCTTCACTCAGCCTTCCGCTCGGTGTACCCATGGTTACACCATACGAGCCTTTTACTACCGCCTCAAGGTTAAGTAAAAGGGTATCATTAGCCGAAACGGCTTTAAGGGGGATATTGTATTTTTTAGGTGATGCATTTGCACTGGCATTAATCTCCACTGCAATTTCCTGGCTCTTGCCCGCATCCATATTGAGCGAGGTAACCTGGCTGCCCTCTACTTTGTAACTCACTAGCCAGCCCTCGGGCAGTGCTGCCTTCAGCTCGTAAATGGTCTGCTTTTTGGTGCCGTTATGCAGGGTGGTACTGTACCTAAAAACTTCATTCGTGGCCGCCTCAATATTAATCAGCTTTGCCGTAAAGGCTGATGGGCCAGCCTTGGCTTCGTTTAATGGCTGGGCAATAGTGGCCGCTGATGGCGCAAAAAAGATGATGAAAAAAAGCGCAAATCTTCCCGATAAGCGAAAACGGTTAAATGGTAATGCTGATAACATGATCTAAAATCAAAAAATAAATAATTGCTCTAAAAAATGCTTTCCTGTTTGTTTATCTGATGGAGGTTCAAAAAAAAACAACAAAATAATATTTTCAAATTCCTTTAACATTTTTTAACAATTGGCGGGTTAAGGCAGGCCAGCGCTTTTCGGCATTACGCAGGTTACAAAAGCTGGGCGCTAAGTTTATACTGTTTCCCCGAAAACTATTGGATCAAACCGTTGATGATGAACAACCGTTCGTCTAGAAATTACAGGCGTTGGTATAGCGGTTACCAACACTGGTATAATACCGGGTTTTTGCCTGAAACGTTTAATGGGCAGCTGCGTCTTAATAACAAAACAATAGCAAAAACCTAAAATATAAACGATATGAAAACTTTAGCAAAAACCTTATTCGCAGCAGCATTAACAGCAGTAGTATTAACCTCATCAGCCATGGCAACTTTTGCCGCCGAGCCAGTTAAAGCAGAAACCAAAACTGCTTCATTATCAAAATTTAGCAGGATCTGGGTAAGTGGTAACGTGAAGCTGATCTTAACACAAGGCGATAAACAAAATGTAGAAGGCACCAGCAATTACGATGCTACAAAAACTTCTGTATCAACCGATGGTAAAACCTTATTCATCAATTCAGAGGAAACCAGCCAGGTAACCTTAAACATTACCGTAAAAGATTTAGAAAGAATTGAAGCTTATGGCCAATCGGTTGTGGTAACCAGCAATAATATTGATGCAAAATACCTTCAGTTATTTCTGAACCAGAGCGCTACAGCAAAAATCAAAACTACAGCAGGCAGTTTATATACCATCGTTAAAGAGGATGCGGTATTGAAATTAAATGGTACTGCCGGCGAAAGTACAATGATTGCGAGCAACATGAAAAATGTAAAATTAGCAGATTTTGCCAGTCTTAAATCTGCATCCTATGCTTCTCAGGCCATCATGGAAGCTGAACAAAACGCAATGAATTTAGCGAAATAGAAAATATATCAATTAGATTAAGCTAAAGCTGCCCATTTGGGTAGCTTTTTTTGTTTAAGAAGTTGTGCTGTAATGCCAGGCTAATTTCTCCTGATAAAAGCCTCGCCATCGATAATTCCTTCACAAAGCCATTGGCACCGATCCACACCAGGTGGGGTGTTAAAACTGTAAGGGAATATTTAGCAGAAGGGTATCGGAAATGATAGATTAGAAACCTGTGCCGACCAGGTTGCTCGGCGAAGCATAGAATCTGCGGATCTGCTTTTCCTTTACATAAGTTGCACGCAAAAGCCCAACATTCTGGCCCGTTTTTTTGAGTACCTCCAATTGCCCCGGCAGGTAAGGCCATCAAAAAAGAAATCTGTATTGATTATGCTTTCAGCCAGATGCTCAAAATTGTTTACGCTTCTGATTTTGATTACCGTTATCTACCTTTTTTTGAAATTAACTTCATAAAAAGTCGATCATGCCTACCATCGCCTGGAAAGGCGTTAATATAAAAGGGATACAAAAAATGCCCTTAAACTTAAGGGCATTTTTTCAGGTTTGGCTCCACCTTATTTAATACCAGCCTCCCACCAACAATCACCACGGCTCAATCCTATTGGCCTTAAACAGGGCATAGATACTTTTCTTGCTAAATTTAATATCCCTGGTTTTGTTTGATTGATTTTGTTACATCAAGTGTAGTCTGTGGGATTGGAAAGATTCTTCTAAACGGCTGTGTAACCGGTTTTGCACTAAAAGGCTGCTCAAATTTGCCAAAACGGATCATTTGCGGGCGTCTTAACAGTTCCCAATAGGTTTCAAAGGCAATTTCTTTATAAAGGGTAGCCTCATTAAGCGATGGGATGGCAACACCAGGTGCATTTCCGTAAAGCGATTCCCTGGTTCTCGAAGTACGCAGTTTGTTAATATCGGCCAGTGCCGCTGTAGTTAATCCCTTGCGGAAATAAGCTTCGGCACGCATGGTGTATATTGCGCCCAAACGGATTAAAGGGATATCCACATTGCTGGTTCCGTTACCTTCCTCAGGGTCGAACTCGTATTTGAAACAGCGGGCACCACGGTTGATTTCGTTTTGTGCAAAAACAGCCTGTGCCGGGTTTGTAAAATTAAGTGCCGGGGTGAAGTCCATTTTAGTGGATGTACTTTTTTCCATTACCAGTTCAGATACCTTAATTCTTCCGTCTGAGGTCATTTCGAATCCCCCTCCGGTAGTTAATTTCGGCCCGTATTGCTGGCCTACCATAATTCCCCTGTTAAAATGGAACCAGGGTACGGCTGGACTGCTATTGGGAACAAGATCTGTCGCCGGAACGCTACCAGGGCCATTGTTCATAAACCAGGTACCATCGGCATACTGGTACTTCCTTTCAAACCTGGGGTCATCATGGTTACCCTCCCAGCTTGCATAAAACTCAGGGCTGATACATGCAGCATTAGTGCCCCTGTTTAATGGTGAAGGTTTTTGGTTACGCTCTACACAAACATAAGCGAAAGAATTGGAGCCATTATGGATATAGTCAATTTTCTGTGTTACTACAAAAATCAGTTCAGCACCTCCGGAGTTTTTGATCGCAAAATTATCGAAGTAGTTGCTCAACAAGCTAAACTTGCTCGAATTGATCAACAGCGAAGTATAACTGATTACCTTGTCCATATCGGTTTCACTGGTGTTTACCGATTTCTCGTTAAAGTTAAATGAAGCCGCATAACGGTCTTTAAATACCGCACGGTTAAGGTACATATTGGCAAGAAGGCCATAAGCAGCCTCTTTGGTAAACCTTCCGTTGTGTGTAGACTGTTGACCCAAGGTAGCCAGATCGGGGATGAGTGCTTCAACCTGAAGGATGAGATTATCAATTTCAGTTGCAGCCTGTTTCATCTCTAAAGGCGCTTTTTCATCCATCGGATCTCTGTATGGCGCCTGCCCAAAAAGATCGAGCGTGGTATAGGTATAAAAGGCCAGTAAACCTTTGGCTTCTGCCAAAAAGAGTGTTCTCTGCGGAATGCTACTCTCCGTAACCTGTTTAATTGCTGTTAACGATCTGGTAATCCCGTTGGTAAGCATATTCCAGTTATCGGTTACAATCGGATTGTCTGATGCCCAGGTAAATTCGTGCATTGAACGCCATTTACCTCCATCGCCCCAATCGCTTCCGCGTGTAGCCAATATTGCTTCATCGGTGGTATACTCCTGCAGGGAGAATACGGCACCATGATCAACAAAGGTGCCGTCACCTAAACGGTCGTAAGCTGCCGCTAAAGCCCCTGCCGGGTTTTGGGCGTTACCGCCCAGTACTTCATCCAACACCTTTTCATCCAGTTTGGTACAGCTGGCTAAAACCAGGGCTGTAACCAGGAATATGATATTTTTTATTTTAAATAATTGATATGTTTTCATTGTTATAGTTTTAAGGTGGCGCCAAAAATAAATGTCCTTGCTGTTGGATAACTGGTATAATCGATACCCAGCGATTGGTTTCCTCCGGTTGCTTTCGGGCTGTTGATCAATGGATCGTAACCGCTGTAATTTGTGATGGTAAATAAATTCTGTCCGGTAACATATACACCAAGTCCCTGCAGCCAGGTTAGTTTTTTAAGCTTGATGTTATAACCCAAACGCACCGAATTAAGCCTGATGAAATCAGATTTCTCCAGGTATAGGGAAGACAACTGTGGAGGGTTGGCAGGATTGGCCCCTGATTCGAAATACCGTCTGGCCACATTTCTGTCTGAAGAAAGGTTGTTAATGTTCAACGCGTTTAAACCCGTATTGTTTACCAGGTAGCCACCTGTTTGCCCGATGAACGAAAACGAGAAGTCGAAGTTCTGATAAGTCATCTGGCTATTTAAACCATAGGTAAAAGTTGGAATGGCTCCCTGGAAAATTACACGGTCTTTATTGTCGATCACGCCATCACTGTTTACATCTCTAAAAATATTTGCGCCTTTACTGTCAAAGCCCATATGTTCCAGCAGGTAAAACGAACCCGCTGCATAACCGCTTCTATAGATATTGGCGGTTACACCGGAAAGTCCCGGACCTGAAATGGTACCAGACAGGATCTCTGAAACCGGAAGGTCTTTAATTTTATTGTTTAAGGTTGCGCCGTTCACATCAACCGACCAGTTGAATTTTCCGGTATTGATCACTTTCGAGCCCAACATCATTTCAAATCCCTTGTTTGCAATCTTGCCATCGATATTTACCCATACCGTACTGGTTGGACTTAATACCTGCGAAGGAATGTTCAGGATCGCATCGGTGGTGGTTTTGTTAAAATAATCTAAGGTTCCATAAAACTTGCCCTTGAAGAGTTCGAAATCGAGCCCTATGTTGTATTGGGTAACCACCTCCCATTTCAAATCGGGATTAGGTGTTCTGGTTACCGAAATACCGTTAACCAGGGCCAGGTCGTTATATAAATAATAACCATCGCCTGCAGAAAGTGCATAACTGGCCTGTGTAAGCTTGTTCTGTACTTCCTGGTTACCCGTTTGGCCCCAGCTTGCCCTTAACTTAAGCTCGCTCAGAAAAGGGATCTTTTTGAAAAAATCTTCTTGTGCCATGTTCCAGCCCAAGGCAAACGAAGGGAAATAACCATATTTGTTGTTCGCCCCAAAACGCGTAGAACCATCGGCACGTACCGATGCAGTGAGGAGATATTTGTTATCGAAAGCATAATTTACCCTCGAAAAGAAAGATTGAAGCTCATTAACCTGTGCAAAACCAAATACGCCTGTTTGTTTTCCGGCGTAACCCGGATTGTTTTCCGGTAAAATCCCACTGCTCTGTGCCGCTATTCCATCAAGGTTAAAGCTACTGCTGCCCCTTTCGAATTTCTGATAAGAGAAACCACCAATAGCCTCCAGTTTATGTTTTCCGGTAAGCAGACTGTAGTTAAGGTAATGTTCCATCAGCGTACTTTTCGAATCTAAGTTTGCCTGGATATACTTGCCTGTTGGGTTTAAATCTGTTGTATTCGGGAAAATAGTGGTATTCCTTTCGCCCACAGAGCGGTCTAACCCTAAGTTAAACTTGTATTCAAGCCCTTTTACAATTCTGAAAGACAAATCCAGGTTACCCAACACCCTCAAGGTGCGTGTACGGTCGCGGTAAATATCCAACAGGTAGGCCGGGTTATAGTGCGCGTTTGCCTTGAAATTGGTGAAGTTTCCATTCTGATCGAATACCGAACGTGTTGGGTTCGACATTAAGGCCTGAATGATCAACTGTCCGTTTGAACCACCGTCGTCACTGGTTGGCACACCATCGTCGCGGGTTTCGCTGCCTGTTAGGTTAATGCCAATTTTCAGTCTTTTATCATCCAGAAACGATTCAGAAGCGTTGATCCTTGCTGAGGTACGTCTGAATTCACTGTTTTTCACAATGCCTTCCTGATCCATCTGTGCTGCAGAAACATAATAGTTGCCGGTAGCGGTGGCCTTTGAGAAGTATACTGAATTGTTCAATGTTTTCGCCTGTCGGTAGATTACATCCTGCCAGTCGGTATTGCCGCCATGATCAAAAGATTTGTCCTTGATTGCCGTACGGTATTCATCGGCAGTTAAAAGATCGAGTTTATGGGCAACATTCGAAAGGCCCAGATAAGAATCGTAAGTGAAGCTTCCCGCTCCCGTTTTACCCTTCTTGGTGGTTACGATTACCACACCATTTGATCCGCGCGCACCATAAATGGCTGCCGCAGAAGCATCTTTCAATACCGAAATGGATTCGATATCACTTGTGTTTAAAAAGTTTAACGGATTTTTTGCTTTTGACGAACCAAAACCCACATTCGAACCCGCAGGGCTCACATCATCGTTGGTTAGGGGTACTCCATCCACAACGAACAACGGTGTGCTCCCGCTACGAATGGAACCAACCCCACGGATGGTTACATCAACACCGCCTCCGGGTTCGCCACTGCTGGCTACCACGCGTACACCGGCAATTTTACCCTGGAGTAAATTATCGGCCGAAGTAACAACTCCCTGCCTGAAGTTTTTCTCATCAAGCTGTGTAACAGCACCCGTAACGTCTTTTTTGGTCTGTTTACCATAACCTACAACCAAAACCTCCTCCATGGTGGAGGCATCTGGTTCCAGTTTAATGTTCAGTACATCGGCATCGGCAGTTATTATTTTTGTTTTGTAACCGATAAAAGATACCTCAAGTATTTTACCTTTAACGGCGCTGATTCTAAATTCGCCTTTGCTACCGGTAGAAACGGCATTCGAAGTACCTTGTTCCTTTACCGTAGCACCGATCAGTGGCAGATCAGTTTCGTCGGTGATCTTTCCGGAGATTATCCTCCCCGGTTGCTGCGCAAATACAGCCATCGACACCACCAGGAGTATCGCTGAAAACATGATTTTCAGGAACAAAAGGGGCGACAATCGAAAATTAAGCGTATACATTCCTTTCATGAGCATAATTGATAATAATAAATGGTTTGGTTTAGGATTTCTGTGAACTAAAAAATCGCACAAAGATGTCTTTTTGATATAAGCAGCAACAACCAGCTAGATTATTAAATTGTTAAATTATAATCTCCATTCAAAAATGAAAACGCCCTATAACCAAATCCTTACAGTTTTAAGATTAAGGTAAAAGAGATGGAACTGCCCTAAATTAGAATCATAGGATGCTGTATATTACCTTCAGAAAAAATCGATCTCATTTGTACCGATACATTACAGTTAAGGCACACGGAGGGGATTAAATGCTATAGAACAGTTAATCAAGAAAAATATTAAATGATTACAATTATGCTTTACAGCATTAAGCGACTGGTAAAAGTAAGCAGATGCAGAATCAAGTGTAAAAGCTTTTTCAGACAATCGGTGCATTACCATCAGAAAAAAGGAAACCGAAAGTATATCTTTCGTTCTCCTTTTAGTCAACAGCAGGAAGTGGCTAAAATTTTATGCAACCTTGGGCTTTTTAAATATTATCTAAACTTTGATGCATAAGCCTTAACTAGCTGCTTTTACCCTTAAAATTCTTTTCTTATACTGCCAATACACAATAAGGTTCCCAGCGCTGAGTAAAAACACAAGAACTGATGATAGTTCCAGTAATTCACATTTGCTCAACGATTCTCTCCATTCTTTTATTTTCGGATCCCATAGCCTCCAATATTCTTGCTTAGTGATCGAGTGGCTTTGCAATTCAGCCCAGAGTTGTATCCTGTAAGCATCGAGTTCCCTGTTCCTTTTATAGTAATGGTAATAATACCCACATACCAACACGCAGAGGGCAAAAAGGAATAACTGTATTTTACGATGGGTTGCTTTTGTCATTTGAGGTAGTTGAGCTGCAAAGGTAAATTGATAAAACAGGTTTAGTTTTTTTTCTTACCGAAGAGCCAGTTGAACATCGAGCGTTATTATGAGCGAATAAAAGATCAATAAATATACATCAATTTGCGTTTCATCCGAAAATAGTGTTTTACATTGTATGGCTTAATAAGCCATAAGATTTATGATATTTGCTAGATCAACATTATAGCAACCATTCTGTGAAAATTGCAAAATATTACCTGGCCGCTATATTCGCTTATGCGACCTGGGGCTTTTTTAGTTTAGTTTTAAAACCTTTGAGCGGATATTCTTCGGTAGATATTTTATTTTACCGCATTTTTAGCTGCGCGATACTAATGTTATTTATTACCGCCCTATTTAAACGTGCCGAATTGGTTAAAACCTTTTCTAACTTTAAGTCCTTACCTGCTAAACAGAGACGAAGTATGCTTTTGCTGAATGTAGGGGGAAGTATCTTTTTAAACATCAACTGGTACTCGTTTATTTACGTGCTTAACCATGTAAGCATTAAGGCTACCTCGCTTGCCTACCTGGTATGCCCCATTATTACCACATTGCTTGCTTACTGGCTTTTGCACGAAAAGCTCAACAAAATACAATGGACGGCCGTTGCGTTAAGTATACTTGGGTGCTTAATGCTATCGTATGCCAATATTATGGACATGGTTTACGGCATTGTTATTGGGTTTACTTATGCTGCTTACCTGGTAAGCCAGCGTAAAAGTGTTGGGTTTGATAAGTTTATCCTGCTTACCTTTCATATTTCGCTTTCCGCGCTGATGTTGCTGCCCTTTTACCCTGCCTACAGCGGACCGATACCTTCAGCGGCGCAATTTTGGTTACTGATAGAAGTTATAGCAGTTGGTTTTACGGTGATTCCGCTGTTTTTGAATTTGTATGCCTTAAAAGGCTTGAACTCATCAACAGTGGGTATGTTGCTTAATATTAATCCAATTATTGGATTTGCTATAGCCGTTTTGGTATTTCATGAACCCATTACCCCATTACAAATGGCGGCATACAGTATCATTTTCATATCGGTTGTTGTTTTTAATTTGCATTACCTTTTTAAAAAAAAGCAAAGGCACCTGCTTGATAAGGATAATCCGGATTTGCCAAAGAGCCCGGTTACTTAAAAGAGTAAAGATAATGTTGCTTTTTATTTATCAATGCGGCATTAACCATACTCACCGCTTCGTTTTTAAGTGAATGATTACGATATGGAATAAAAACAAGAAAGCGGGAAAAACCAAAGGCTCTTCCCGCTCATCTAAATTAACGCTCTCGGAATATAAACGCCATCGCTAGCAATATATTTTGTGCGATTTAAAAAAAATCAACTAATCTATCTCCATCCAAGTCCTGATGCAACGTGTTCCAGAATGGCAGATAGCACATGGATATTGTAATCTACGCCCAAGGTATTTGGAATGGTCAATAATACCGTATCTGCTTCCTGTATCGCCTCGTCGGCAGCCAATTCCTTAATCAGCTGATCGGGTTCTGCGGCATATCCCCGACCGAAAACCGCCCTTTGGGTTGGCTCGATATAGCCAAAACTATCCGACCCTTTCCCCTGCTGCCCGAAATAATACCTGTCCTGATCGTTCATCAGCGCAAATATTGAACGGCTGACAGAAACCCTTGGCTCACGATCATGTCCCGCTTTTCTCCAGGCTTCCTTGTACAGCCTGATCTGCTCGGCCTGCTGGATGTGGAACGGCTTACCGTTTTCATCAAACTTCAAGGTAGAACTCTGCAGGTACATTCCGTGCTCTGCCGCCCAAACAGCAGTCGCATTGGAAGCGGCTCCCCACCAGATGCGATCGCGCAGTCCCTCAGAATATGGTTCTAGCCTTAACAGTCCCGGCGGATTGGGAAACATTGGATTTGGATTGGGCCTTGCAAAACCTTCGCCTTTCAGTTTTTCCAGAAACTCCAAAGCCTTTTGCCTTCCCATATCAGCATCGTTCTCTCCATCCTTTGGTGCAAAACCGAAATGCCGCCAGCCTTCGATCACCTGCTCGGGCGAACCCCTGCTGATGCCCAGTTGTAACCTGCCACCAGAGATCAGGTCGGCCGCACCAGCATCCTCAACCATATATAAAGGGTTTTCATAGCGCATATCGATAACGCCCGTTCCGATTTCGATCTTAGAAGTTTTTGCGCCAATAGCCGAAAGCAGCGGAAAGGGCGATGCCAATTGCCTTGCAAAATGGTGTACCCTGAAATACGCTCCGTCAAGGCCGATTTCTTCGGCCGCAACTGCAAGGTCGATAGATTGTAGCAAAGTATCACTAGCGGTACGTGCCTGATATGAGGGATGTTCCGACCAATGCCCGAACGATAAAAATCCGATTTTCTTCATTTCATTAATTGCTGAATCCAAAGTTACCATTACTCCTATAGCGTAAAGGTCATTGTGTAGTCATAACCTCTGCTACCCTTCAGCAAACAATAGCCCGGGCTAATTGTTCCAAAGTCAGTCATGTCAAGAAGAAAGCAGATACGGTCAAAGGAGCAGTTCGCTGCTGCGCTCGAACTGGAAAGAGCGGGCGATAATGCTGCCGCATTAAAACTTTACCAGAAATCCGCAATGACAGATCCTGCCAATTCCCACGCCTGGAACAGGCAGATGGTGCTTTTGCGCAAAACTAAATCGAAAGAAGCTGAGGTTAAGCTCATCAAACTGGCCATAGCCGAATACCAGAAATCCCACGAAACCAAACAACAAGATTGGCTGAAAGAAAACCGGGCCAAGGCAGACAGCACCCGGGAACTGGCCCATGTACTCGGGCTTTTGGAACCAACTGGCCTTCCGAAAAGGGACGACACCATCATCGAGAAATGGCAGGCCAGGCTATACCTGCTTGAATATCGCATCAAAAATGCACGAAAGAAGAAAACCTCGTCCAAAAAGCCTGCACGCAAATCGCCAAAAAGCGCAACGCGTGTACCTAAAAAGCTTAATCAAAACGCCGCTACTAAATCCAAGCTAGCAAAAAAGCAATAAGATCAATCCAAGCTGATATCCTTCGCCAGCGATTCCGGCAAAATGCCCAGCAAATACTAATAGGTATCCCTAACGATCTGGCGCAGCATATTCAGGTTGGCATGCGCCTCTCCCATGGTATTATTGAAGTATACGAACACCTTTTTGCCCTCCGAAAGCCACTCGGTTACATAGCTTGCATACTCATACAATACGTCGTCAGAATAGCTTCCCCTATAGTTTCCTCCCGGACCATGAAACCTGAGGTAGATAAAGTCAGGATGGCTATCTCGCACAGGAGAACTGGCAGGCGACTTATCATGGACCACCATACCAAGCTCAAACTCTTCCAAAAGCTCATACACCTCATCTATATAGAAAGAAGCATGCCGAAATTCTAAAGCGATCTTCCACTCACCAAAAGGATTATTATCCCTAAGCACCGACATCAGAAAGCGCAGCTGCGCAAAATGAGAAATCCTTACACTCGGGGGGAACTGTACCAAAAGACAACCCTTTTTCTCCTCAACATGCGAAATGACTGAAAAGAACCTAGACACGAGCTCTGGATCAAAGGCTAAGTCCTTGTTATGGGTAATCTCCTTGAAAAGCTTAAAGGTAAAACGAAATTCCTCTGGCACATCCGCCGCCCACCTTTTCATCGTGGAAACCTGTGGTATCTTATAAAAGGAAGAATTGATCTCGATAGAATCCATCAGCGAGGCGTAATAACACAGCCTGCTCTTCTCCTGGAATTCTTTCGGGTAGTACAATTTATTGGGAACCGGTAACAGTAGCCCGCTGGTACCCGAGTAATAGTTTTCAAAGGCTATGTCCATATTCTCCAAACAACCAGGACAGAAAATTGTTGAGTGTGGCCAGATCAGAAGAAAACAAATCGCGTCCGAATGCTATTTATCAAAATAACAAAAAATCACCGAACAGTTTTAAGCATGCTTAACAAATGCAGTAATGAATTTCTCATTAGGCAGTAAAAGTACCGGCCTGTCTTTTCCCTTTTCTCCACCAAAACACCAATCTTTTCCACATTTTATTATTTACTAACATTTTTAGTATTAAGTTTGTTGTTAACTGATAAAAACGAATTAAAATAGCTAATAATTTTAGTAATTAAGATGGGAACTAAAAGCGAATTGGTACACAAACTACAGCAGGATATCCTGATGTGGCAGGGCTTAAAGCCTGCTTCTGCTTGTAATGCGGAGCGGATTGGCCTTGGTGCGATTGAAGATGCTTTTCCTGGTGGTGTGTTTCCAAAACGGGCCATCCACGAGTTTATTACTATTTTTCCTGAAGATGCTGCTGCCAGCGATGGCTTTATAGCCGGGCTGCTTGCTGCTTTAATGAGGGATGGAGCGGCCTGCGTATGGATCAGTACAGCCAGGCGTTTGTTCCCGGCAGCGCTCAGCGCTTTTAATGTAGCGCCTGAACGGATTATTTTTATGGATGTTGATACAGAAAAGGATGCACTCTGGATTATGGAGGAAGCCTTGCGGTGTGAGGGCTTAGCTGCTGTAGTGGCCGAGGTTGATGCCTTGAGCCTGGTTGAATCGAGAAGATTACAACTTGCAGTAGAAGAAAGTGGTGTTACCGGATTTATCCTGCGCAAAGATGCGCGAAGGATGGCCAGTACCATTGCTACTGCCCGATGGCAGATTAGCCCTTTGCCGAGTATTTTAGAAGAAGGCATGCCAGGCCTTGGGTTTCCAAGATGGAGGGTTGAATTGCTAAAAGTAAGAAACGGGGTACCGGGAAACTGGATAATGGAATGGGCCGGAGAGGGCTTTTTAGAAGTAAAACGGGTATTGCAGCAAGATGGCTGGAGAGCAGATGAAAACAGGCGGATTGGGTAAAAGATATGCAAAGGCGTTTTATGTCCATATGGTTTCGCCAGCTTTTGGCAGATTGGCAGCTTATCCGCCGTCCTGAGCTTTCAGCAGTTCCCTTTGTATTTGCAGCGCCCGACCATGGCCGGATGATGATTACTGCGGTAAGCCCTTTGGCAGCAGAAGCCGGAATTGAGCGGGGCATGCGTGCTGCAGATGCAAAAGCCATCTGCCCGGGTTTGGAGGTGCTGGATGATAAGCCAGGCAGATGTGAAAAACTATTACGGGGACTTGCAGCATGGTGCGTTCGCTACGCGCCTATTGTTGCCATAGATGAATTTGCCAAGGATGGATTGCTATTAGAGGTAAGCGGCTGCCCACACCTTTGGGGCGGTGAGCGCGAATATATAAAAGAAATTGTTTCGAGGTTAAAAAGTAAGGGTTATACCGTAAGGCTGGCCATTGCAGATACACCAGGTGCTGCATGGGCAATATCTAGATTCGGGAAAGTTACCCCGCTTATTCCTAGTGGTGAACATGCGGAGGCTTTACTCCCCTTAGTGCCAGAAGCCTTACGGTTAGCGGAGACTGTACTTGTTAAGCTGCGCAAGCTTGGGTTTTACAAGGTAAAAAGTTTTATCGGAATGCCGCGTTCTGTTTTGCGCAGGCGTTTCGGCGAGGAGTTTTTATTACGCCTGGCCCAGGCGCTTGGAACCGAACAGGAAACTTTAGTGCCTGTACTGGTGCCAGTCGCTTTCCAGGAAAGATTACCCTGTTTAGAGCCGATAAGAACACGAACGGCAATTGAAATCGCTATTGCTAAGCTATTGGAGCGTCTTTGCCCGAAGCTACAGGCAGAGGGTAAAGGCCTTCGCAAAGGAATTTTAACGGGTTACCGCCTGGATGGGCAATTGGTAGAGGTCGCTATCGGCACCAATGCAGCAAGCCATAGTGTGAGCCATTTACTTAAGCTATTTAAACTAAAGATAGACCAGATCCGCCCGGGACTGGGAATAGAGCTGTTTATTTTAGATGTACCCAAAGTAGATGATGTAGCGCCGGAGCAGGAAGCCATTTGGACGGCAAAACCCGGATTGGATGACCAGAGCGTAATCAGGTTATTAGACCGTGTTGCCGGAAAAGTGGGCCCACAGGTGATTCACCGTTACCTGCCTGCTACACGTTACTGGCCGGAGCGATCGGTAAAAAATACTTTTTCGGTAACTGAAAAGCCAGCTGCCGATTGGCGTTTAGATATGCCCAGGCCAACCGAGCTCCTTCCTGTTCCTGTTGCCATTGAAGTAATGGCGCTTATTCCCGATCATCCGCCAAGGTTTTTTATTTACAAAGGTATTCAGCATTATGTGGTAAAAGCAGATGGCCCCGAGCGGATTGAGCGCGAATGGTGGCTGGAGCGGGGAGAGCACCGTGATTATTACCAGGTTGAGGATGAGCAGGGCCGCAGGTATTGGTTGTTCCGATCGGGGCATTATGACAGCGAAAAGCAGTTTAAATGGTTTATACATGGATTTTTTGCTTAAAAAATATTTATGGGATATAGTGAGTTACAGGTAACTTCTAATTTTAGCTTTCTGCGCGGGGCATCACATCCCCACGAACTGGTAGAACAGGCGGCTGCTTTTGGCTATGAAAAGATTGCCATTACCGACAGGAATACGCTGGCAGGCATTGTGCGTGCGCATGCCGCAGCGCGTGAAAAAGACATTTCGGTTATCCCGGCCTGCAGGCTCGATTTATTGGATGGCCCAAGTTTACTCGCTTACCCGACCGATCGTGAAGCTTACGGGCGATTATCTGCACTGCTTACTTTGGGCAATATGCGGGCAGAAAAAGGTTCTTGCCACCTATCGCGCGCAGATGTGTATGCACATTCGAAGGGATTAATTTTTACGGTTGTGATGCCGGGCGTGCTGAACCGCAGGTTTGCTTTTGAGGATAGTTTTATTGCTGCGGTAGCAGAATACCGCGAGGCTTTGGGTAACCAGCTTTATGCAGGTGCCACAAGAAGTTATTCAGGCAATGATGATAAACTGATTTTCAGGATTGCCCAGCTTTCTTCCAGGTACGGGATTAAGGTGGTGGCAACAGGTGATGTACATTACCATGATCCTTCGCGCAGGGAACTACAGGATGTATTAACCTGTGTGCGCGAAAAGTGTACGATTGAGGAGGCTGGATTCCGGCTGCACCAGAATGCAGAACGGTACATGAAGCCGGTAGATGAAATGAAACGGCTTTTTAGAAGATATCCTGAAGCGATAAAAAATACACTTGCGATTGCTGAAGCCTGCACTTTTTCGCTGGACGAGCTGAAATACGTTTACCCCGAAGAAATTAACAAGAGCGGCAGGCCACCATTAGAGGAACTGGAATACCTGACCTGGAAAGGAGCACATGCGTTATATGGCGAAGTGATCCCTGAAAAAGTAGTAAATATGGTGCGCTATGAGATGGAATTCGTTAAAAAGATGGATTACGCCAACTACTTTCTCTTTGTAGAAGATATTGTACGGGAAGCACGCAGCCGGGGGATTTTATGCCAGGGACGTGGTTCAGCAGCGAATTCGGCGATTTGTTTTTGTTTAGGCATTACTTCGGTAAACCCCATGAAGTTTGAGTTGCTTTTTGAACGCTTTATCTCCTCTGACCGTAATGAGCCACCCGATATTGATGTAGATTTTGAGCACGAACGCAGGGAAGAAATTATCCAGTATATCTATGATAAGTACGGGCGAGACCGTGCGGCTATTGTGGCCACGGTTACCCAGCAACACCAAAAAGGAGCCATCCGCGATGTGGGTAAAGCGATGGGTTTATCGGTAGATACAATTAACAGGCTTTCGGGCTCGTTATGGCAATATACAGACGAATGGTTTGAAGGTAAACGTGTAGTCGAACAGGGGCTGAACCCTGAAGAGCCACACCTGAAAAAGACACTGGAGTTAACTGCACAGATGATGGGATTCCCGAGGCAGTTAGGGCAACATACGGGCGGATTTGTGGTAACGCAGGGTAAATTAACCGACCTCTGCCCCATTTTGAATGCCCGGATGGAAAACCGTACCAACATTGAATGGAACAAAGATGATATTGATGTTTTGGGCTTTTTAAAGGTAGATGTTTTGGCTTTGGGGATGTTAACCTGTATCCGCAAAACATTTGATCTGTGCCGCGATCATTATGGCAGGGAACTGACTTTGGCCAATATTCCGGAAGATGATCCTGATGTGTATAAAATGATCAGTGTAGCCGATACTTTAGGGGTATTCCAGATCGAAAGCCGCGCCCAGATGTCGATGTTACCCAGGTTACGGCCAAAATGTTTTTACGACCTGGTGATAGAGGTTGCTATTGTTAGGCCTGGCCCAATACAGGGCGATATGGTGCATCCATACTTGCGCAGGCGTAATGGCGAAGAGCTGGTAGTGTATCCTTCACCCGAACTGGAAGAAATATTGGGCAGGACATTGGGCGTACCGCTGTTCCAGGAACAGGCCATGAAGATTGCCATTGTTGCAGCAGGCTTTACCCCTGCTGAGGCAGATGGGTTGAGGCGAAGCATGGCAACCTTTAAATTTAAGGGACTGGTAAACCAGTATGAAGAGAAACTTGTTAACGGGATGCTGGCCAAGGGTTATTCTTTGGAGTTTGCCAAAAGGATTTTTAAGCAGCTGGAGGGATTTGGCAGCTATGGCTTCCCAGAAAGCCATGCAGCCAGTTTTGCACTGCTGGTATATGTGTCCTGTTGGTTAAAACACTATTATCCGGATGCCTTTGCGGCTGCTTTGTTAAATAGTATGCCCATGGGATTTTACCAGCCTGCGCAGATTGTAATTGATGCGCAGAAACACGGTGTCGAGGTACGGGAGGCGGATGTAAATTATTCTACCTGGAATAACCTTTTAGAAGAAAAATCGGGCAGGTATTTTGCGATTAGACTGGGCTTTCGCCAGATTAAAGGCATCCGTGAAGAAGAAATGGAAGTTTTGGTTTCGTGCCGGGGTAATGGTTACCGCAGTATTACCGGGCTTAGAGATGCAGGTGTTTCTCTTGCTACGCTCGAACGACTGGCGGATGCTGATGCCTTTAGATCGATGGGGCTAGACCGTAGAAAAGCATTATGGGAAGTTTCTGCTTTGCAGGACATGCCAACAGAACTGTTTAAGGGCCAACCATCTGAAAGCCTGTTGGAGACACAGGTAGAACTGCCATTGATGGGAAAGGGCGAACATGTGGTGCAGGATTATGCTACGGTTGGATTATCTTTAAAGGCGCATCCGGTAAGTTTTGTACGTTCGCAGCTGGATATGCTCAATATTCGTACATGCCATACGATCAACAATGATTCTACTGATGGGCAACTGGTAAAAGTTGCGGGCCTTGTATTGGTACGGCAAAGGCCAGGTACTGCTGGCGGGGTATGTTTTATCACCATTGAGGATGAAACTGGTTATTCTAACCTGGTGGTATTTGAAAAGCTTTTCGAAACCTATCGTAAGGAGATTCTGCATTCCAGGTTATTAATGGTGGAAGGGCGCTTGCAACGCGAAGGGCAGGTGGTGCATGTAATTGTGAGCAAGTGTTTCGATTTTACAAAGATGCTGGGCAAACTTTTGCAACGGGAGGCCGATGATCTGCCTGTGCTAACGTTATCGCGAGGTGATGAAAAAGCGACACTTGGTGTGGCACAAAATAAACGGACACAGGTTCGGGAGGATGCGAACAAGAAAGCTAAAGATGCATTTCATGTGGGGAGGAATTTTAAATAGATGCTGCATGCTATTGCATAAAAATAAGTATCAAATAACAGGCGGCGATAAGTTTAACTTATTATTGCGCTATAAGGTATATTTAGCCGCTAAGCGATGGCTTAACCCAAATGCATCACACCTGGATTAAACCATTATTTATTTTTATTGTCCCCAGTTTACCTGGATGTTGTGTTTTTGGGCGTAGGCTTTGCCTTTTTCCATTAAGGCATTAAAGTTTTGCTCAAAACGGGCGCCATATTTCTGGTCGATGCTGTTAATAATCTCATCTTTGGCGCTTTGGCTGCCTTTGCTGTCGCACAGTTTGGCGTAAGACAGGTATTCGTTTTTATAAACGGGGATGACCAGTTCGTACAATTGCTGCGAAAGGGCTTTAATTTCTTTTTCTTCATCGCCCGAAGCGGAAAGCTTTTTTACCTTTTCGAGCGATTGCTCCAGGTATAAAATTTTATTGTTGAGGTTGATGCTGGCTTCGTTGCCTTTCTTTTTACTGGATGGGATATCGGGATATTCTTTGGTTTCGTCGTTAATGTGGCGGGCCAGGTCGGCGCTGGCAAAATCGTTGATCATGTTGGTGTTCAGGATGGCGATATCGAAGAAACGTTCAGGGGTTTCGGAACAGGCCGAGATAAAAAGGCTAAACAGGATTAAAAGGGAGAAGAATGGTTTTGGGGATAGTGCTGGTAATTTGTTCATGAGCTAAAATGGGTTTCCTTATTAAATTTATTTCGGGGAGGAGCAAAGATTGAGCCGTTTTTTTAGTCCAAAGTCGTGAGTCCGGAGTCGTGAGTCGATCAACGCATTATCATGAATTAACGAAATCGGTGAAATTTTTTTGCCACGGAAACATGGAAAGCACGGGGTCTTTGATCGAGTTTGTGCTGAGCGGAATAAAACTGAAGAATCTTTTAATTACCGGTTTGGTTTACAGTTAACCAAATAAACTATTTCCGAATGAAGCAACAAGAATATACCCAACATGAGGTGTTGATAGTGAGCTAGTTAATGTGTAGATTTAATTTTATTTTTTAGCCTGCTTGAGCTTACGCCAATATTCTTGTTATTGAGTTAAAACCAAAAGACCGATTATGAAAGAATCAGAGTTAACGGAAAAGAAAAGACGTTTTATTAAGCGCACTTATTTCGGTGTATCAGACAATCCGCTTGATGATGTAAATCCATTTGATGCCTGGGATGAATTTTTAGCGGCCAAGGTAAAGGATATGAATTGGGGGATAGATCCTGATGCCATTAAAAGATCAAAAATCAGGTTTGCCTATAATTTTAACCAGATTTTAGTGCATTACAATGTATCGCTGGCGCTTGAAGATATCCTGGTCGACCTGGATAAGGATACGCAGACCAACGGAGCGATGATAAATACCTGGGCTGATAAGGCCGTTTTTCCGAGTGATAAGACTGCCACTAAAGCGATAGACAAATGAAAGGGGCGTTATTGTTGATCTCCTGTTTGGGATTTGGAAGCCTGGCAGCTGCACAAACGGGTGGTGCCGATACCACGGCGAAAAAAAGTATGGTAGAAACGTCGGCTTCGTTTAAAGTGTTCGATAAATACGGGTTAAAGGTCGACCTTAAATTTATCGACCCGGAAAAAGGATCGTTCGGGATCGATTATCAGTTTCAACTGGATAAAAAACTATTGGGTAAGGACCCGGCTAAAATTAATAAACTTAACCTATCATTAGGCAGCAGGGGTTTTGTAACCGTTGCTGAGGATAAAAACAAAAACAGCAGCCTGATTTCGGAAATTAAATTGGAGGGGCAGCCCCTCTTTCATGTAAAAGGCAAAGACCTTGGGCCCCCTAGTACTATAGATCCGCTGGCGGATGACGAGCCTGAGCTACCTCCGGGAAAAGACCCCCTTGTAGAAGAAGCACGCAATTTGGCCGCACAGGTAGCTTCGCCCTTGTGGTTATCATTTAACCTGCACGCGAAACATGAAACCACCCAGGATTTCAGGAATTACGATTTTGCCTTTGGTCCGCAGCTTTCTGTTTCTACTTCTTACCTGAGTTCGATCCTCGATTTTCCGTTTGGTTTGTTAAGGGCCGCAAAAAACAACAATCCCAGGCAGCTGGATTTATCTGTTGGTTATGATTACGTAACCGGCGCCAATAAAACCAGCCTTGCTCCTTTGCTTGCAGACTCGAAATTTATGAACAGGTTAAACCTGAAAGCGGAATGGGAAACAGGTATACTTTCCGGAAATGAGCGGATTGCTTTTTTATTCGATTCGTATTACGACCTCGACCGTAATTTATTGTTAAAAAATGCAGGTAAAGACTGGAATTACTTTTACATGATCAGGATAGAAAAGCTGCTTAAAATTAATTTAGGTCCGGGCACCAAAACCAAGGTGGCCGTAAAATATACCGCTGGCGAGCTGCCACCAAATTTTGATAAGGGTTTTGTTCTTGGCGGTGGTTTCTCTATCGATTTTTAGTGAAATACCTAAAATGAGCAAGGTTCTAAATGATGCCGGTTTACGCTGCGTTGCGCTTTTGTGGGTTAATTTATCTCACCTCTGAGTATTGGTTAATTTAGAAAAGCAAGATACAAATTACCAAGACAATTTTTGGCTTTGCTAAGTAAACATAGAATTTTTAGTCTGGATTGGGCAGTCTGGAGTAAGTCAACGCATTATTCCTGGCACAGCGCCATCCTGAGGTTCGGAGTGTTTTCATTTCGAGCGGAGTGCAACGCAGTCGATAAATCTAACCTGCATAGATTTATCTCCTGGAATGTTTTTTTGATTCGAACCATGTAAGACATAGAAGAACATATAAGCTCGAGGCTTTATATTTTTTTAATTCTTTATATGGTAATGCATTGAGTTTTAGGGTTCCCGCCTGCGCGGGAATGACGGCGCTTTTACCAAACATCAACTTCATTATTTATCATCTCACGCTGTGGTTTTTGCGCCTTTCTCTCTGCGTCCTTTGTGGTTAAAACGTAGATGGTGAATGAAGGAAACAGTTAAGGGTTTGGTGGGGAGCGGTATCGTGTCATTCCTGGATATTTTATTGAACCAATGAAGAAGAAAGCGCTTAAGAATGATTTTATTTTATAATTTCCAGTAGTTCCAATTCAAATATTAGAATATAACTTGATTTTCCCCTGTTACCGTAAGCCAACCCAGGAGGAATAAAAAGTTTAAATTTACTCCCAACATTCATTAACTGTATGCCTTCAGCCATGCCAGGAAGTAAATTCTTAACCAACATGGCCGGAGGTTGGCCATTCGCGTTCGCATCAATTACCTTATTGCCTTCTAAAAGTGTTCGCTTATGCTGAATTTTCACATTATCGGTAACTGTTGGTCGGGGTCCTGCCCCCGTGCTAATCACCTGGTATTGTAAGCCGCTGGCTGTGGTAATAATACCCGGCTTTTTCTTGTTATCGGCAAAGAACCTGATAGCTTCTTCTTCGGCGATGGCGTTAGCATCTTTTACAATAGGAGAAATGGGTGCAGGTGGTGAGGAGGCGGCTACCGCATTTGTTTTTACAATAACACCAGTTTTCGCTGTTTTAACACCATTGCTGTTTCGCTTAATAACTGTGATGGCATTGGCTGCTGGTGTGCCATCTTTATCTCTAGGAATTAAGACCGTTTCGCCGTTTTTCCAATACTGTCCACCTGCTTTTCCAAGTCCCGCGATATAGACATCCGAACCTTCAAATGCTATGGAGTATGGATCAGGAAAGCCCGACGACACTCCTTCCAAAGTAGTCGGTATGCCGTTTTTCCAATAGGTAGGTTTGTAATTAATGTGCCCTGCTACATAAACATTGCCATTCTTGTCTACAGCAATAGAACTAGCTACAGCATCATTTTCAACATTTGTGAGTATAGTGGTGCCTTCATTCCCTTTCCAGTACGCAGCTTGTTTGCCCTCCTTACCTGGTATAGAAGTGATGCCGGCAATGTATACGTCATTGTTCACTGTAGTTATGGCTGATGCCGTATATAGTGTACTGTTAATGGCATCAACCAGTTGTCCATTTCTCCAGTAGGCAACTTTTCCGTTATATGAACCCGCTACCAATATATCTCCGCTTTGGTGTATGGCTATCGAACTGGCACCAGCATGCGAGCGGCCGTCGCTAAGTGATACGGGTTGTCCGTTCTTCCAATATTTAGCCCAGTCAGTCCAGTTAGAATTCTGATCGTAAACTCGCTCATATCCTGCTATATACACATCTCCTTTAAAAACTGCAATAGAATAGGCACGCGACCAGCGCCCGCCTCCACTTGTAAGCGGAATCCTCTCCCCGTTTTTCCAATACGCCACCAGGCCATTATCAAAGCCTGCTACATGAACATCATTGCCATCAATGGCGATGGCGGTGGCAGTGGCATCATTTTGCCCGTCGGTAAGTTGTACTGGCACCCCGTTTTTCCAATATTTGGCTACATGCTTAAGTGTGGTTGGATTATAGGAAGCCCCGGCAATGTACACGTCAACTTCTTTTTGAGGCACATTTGTTTTATTAGCAGATTTAATGCCTTTATTCTGTGCCTGTACATTAAAAGATATAAAACTACCCAGGGCAAACAGAACTATTCCGAGTCCTAAGTTTAATAAGCTTAACTTAATCATCACTTTAATTTTTTGCACAATTAATAAGGTATACCAGGTATAGCTAAATAATGTTGTTTGGTGTTATGGTTTGGCCTTGTTTAGTAATGCTTTTTGACCATAGGTCTTAGGTAACATTACGTCGTACTTAAATATAAGCATTATTGGGTATTGTAACAAATTTACAATTGTTAGTTATTATATCCCTTATTTACTAAGGAGGTGTCGTTTGGCGGTTATACATGGGTTAATTTTAAGGCTTAGATTAACTCTGCGCTGATCAGTGTAATCTGCGGGAGATCTTTACCAAACTGGCTTTGTCATTCAGGAAGGAAAACACAACGCACATGCAAAGCCAGTTTGGATATTGTTTCCGATTAAACAATTAAGCATCCTTGACAATTAACGATTAAACCAGTTCTTCGCTGGGCCACAAACCGAATGAATCAATGACTAATAAACTAAATAAACCCATTTTTTAAACTATATACTTCTCCTTCATATAGCCCCGCCAACAACTGCACGGCCATTCTGCTTCTTTGCCCGGTTTGGCAATAACACACTACTTTTTTGTGCTTTGGGATAGCGGTAAGCGATGCTGTTAACCCGTAAAGCGGAAGGTTTATGCCTCCAATATTATTTTCTTCATGTTCGTAATCCTCGCGTACATCGATTAAAAAAACTTCATCCGCATGGGTTTCCAGCCAGCGATCCAATATGGTTTTATCGATTTCTGGTATGGTTTTACCGGTTTTGTCCGGCGCTGGTTTTGCGGTATCAGCTGTTTTTTTTGCGGCGATTTTAAATACCATTACGTTATTGTTCAGCGCATTAACCGTCATCAGTTTACCAGATAAGGTTTCCCCGATTCCAGTGATCAACTTTAAAGCTTCATTGGCCATATATAGACCTATTATGCCGGGTAAAATGCCAATTACCCCACCCTCAGCGCAGTTAATATTTTCGGTTGGTGGTGCCGGATAAAGGTCTCTATAGTTCGCACTGCCCTGGTGGTTAAATACCGCAACCTGGCCTTCGAACTGTAAAATGGAACCGAAAATAAGTGTTTTGCCTAAAGCCACACAGGTATCGTTCACTAAATAACGGGTAGTAAAATTATCCGAGCCATCGATCACCAGGTCATAATCCCGGCAAATGTTTACCGCGTTATCGGGTCTAAAACGTTCGTGATGGGCACTGAAACCCACGTACGGATTAAGCAATTGGAGTTTTGCAGCGGCAATTTTTGCCTTGGGCTGCCCAATATCAGTGTGGCTATATAAAATCTGCCTGTGCAGGTTGCTCAATGCTACTACATCATCATCTACAATCCCGATGGTTCCTACGCCTGCTGCGGCCAGATACTGTAATATGGGGCAGCCCAAACCACCTACACCGATAACCAATACTTTGGCGGCTTTTAGCTTTTCTTGCCCCGCCAAGCCCAGCTCGGGCAGGATGATTTGGCGGTTATAGCGGCTTAATTCTTCTTTTACTAACATGATTTCTGGATCAAACTCATATCCCAATCTTTCCAAATGGGCTCATAACCCTGTTTTCTGATCATGGCTGCAATTTCCTGTGCCGAGCGTTCATCAGATATTTCGAACTGTTCGAGCGATTGAGGTTCTACCTGGTAACCACCGGGATTGGTTTTAGAACCCGCACTAATGGCGGTAATGCCCAACTTAATCACCTGGTTGCGGAAAGCTACGGTTTCGCGGGTAGAAATAGACAGCTCTACTTCGCTGTTGAATAAACGGTAGGCACAGATTAGTTGTACCAGTTCTTTATCATTCATCACCACTTTAGGTTCTAAACCACCGCTAAAAGGCCGTAACCTGGGGAAAGAAATACTGAATTTACTTTGCCAATACTGTTTTTCGAGGTAAGAGAGGTGCAGGGCCGTAAAAAACGAATCTGTGCGCCAGTCTTCCAGCCCTATTAATACACCAAGCCCCATTTTATGGATTCCGGCCTGCCCCAAGCGGTCAGGCGTTTCTAAGCGATATAAAAAGTTAGATTTTTTGCCCTTTGGATGGTGTTTCCGGTAATCATCCTGGTGGTAGGTTTCCTGGTAAACCAATACCGTATTTAGCCCGTGCGGAATAAGGGTTTCATAATCGGCTACATCCAAAGGCTGCACCTCCATAGATATATGGGCGAAGTGCGGGCTGATGAGGTTTAATACTTTTTTAAAATAATCAGTGTGTACACTCTGGTTGGCCTCGCCGGTAACGAGTAAAACATGGTCGTAACCCATTCCTTTAATTACGGCCACTTCCTGCATAATTTCCATGGGGTTGAGCGTTCTGCGCCTTACCTTATTGTCATAACTGAAACCACAATAGGTACAGATGTTATTACATTCGTTGGAGAGGTAAAGCGGTATATACATTTGTATTACCCGGCCGAAACGGTCTAAAGTTAATCGCTGGCTAATCTGCGCCATATCTTCGAGATAAGGCAACCCTGCCGGAGAAATAAGCGCTTTAAAATCTTCCAGATCCCGTTGCTTATTGCGCAATGCCCGCTCTACATCTGCAGCTGTTTTATTGTAAATGCTGGCTTTGGTATCGTCCCAGTTGTAGGCTTCGAATACCTCGTTAAAACTCTTCATCTAAAAACGCGGTTAGTGGACTGCTTGCTGCAGCATAGTGTGTTTGGGCGCCTAATTTAGATTCGAAAGCCATTCTGCCAGCTTCTACAGCCATTTTAAAGGCAATGGCCATGTGGGTTGGATTTTCGGCTATGGCAATGGCGGTGTTCACCAAAACAGCATCAGCACCAATTTCCATGGCTTTAGCCGCATCAGACGGTGCGCCTATACCGGCATCGATAATGACCGGAACCCTGCTCTGGCTGATGATAATCTCTAAAAAATCGATGGTTCTTAATCCCTTGTTACTACCAATCGGAGAACCCAGTGGCATTACCGCCGCCGTGCCCACATCTTCCAAACGTTTACATAAAACCGGGTCGGCATGGATATAAGGCAAAACCACAAAACCGAGTTTAACCAGTTCTTCGGTAGCTTTTAAGGTTTCGATCGGATCTGGCATGAGGTATTTTGGATCTGGGTGGATTTCCAGTTTAATCCAGTTGGTTTCTAAGGCTTCGCGTGCCAGCTGAGCGGCAAAAACGGCTTCTTTTGCATTGCGCACACCCGAAGTATTGGGCAATAAATTGATGTGCGGATATTTAAGGTGATGCAGGATATCATCGTCCTTGCCCTTTAAATCTACACGTTTGAGCGCCACGGTAACCAGTTCGGAGGCCGAAGCAATTAAGGCACTTTCCATCTCTTTGGCAGAACTGAATTTTCCGGTACCGGTAAAGAGGCGTGAGCTGAAGGTTTGATCTGCTATGGTTAACATATCTGTATTTTTTAAATCGAATGAATACTGAACTTGCTGTTGATTTCTTCAAGAACCGCAGCCGTTTGTGTTTGGTTGGTGAGCGCTGCCGAGATGGCAATTCCGTAAATTCCGGTTTCGAGTATAGCCGGAATATCGGCTGCTTCAATGCCGCCTATGGCAATAATGGGGGTGCTGATTCCAGCTTTTCGCACTTTTTCCATCAATTTGTGGTAACCTGCCAAACCCACAACCGGGCTCAGGTTTTCTTTGGTCTGGGTAAACCTAAAGGGGCCAAGGCCAATGTAATCTGCACCCTCCGCTACCCTTTGCAAAATGTGTTCGAAAGTATTGGCTGTGCCGCCGATAATCTGGTGTTTGCCGATAATTTTCCTGGCTTCGGAAATGGGCATATCCTGCAGGCCCAGGTGTACGCCATAACTATTTACGGCTTTAGCCAGGTGTGGAAAATCGTTTACAATAAGTTTGGCGCCATATTTTTCGCATAAGGCTTGTGCGGCTTTTGCAAAATGCAACACTTCGTTTTCGGCCTGGTGTTTAATGCGCAGCTGGATCCATTTTCCGCCAGCTTGGAGCACCTGCTCAATGGCATCGATATGGGTACCTGTTTTAGGTGCTTGCGAGATATATTGTAAGGGCTGAATCATATTGATATTTTTAAAGTGCTTGATGGTAAGCGAGACAATGTTGCTGTGCTTTTTTAAAATTGGTTAAAGCTTTACTGGGGTCGTTCCAGATACTGCCCAATAGTGCAATACCATCGAAATTCATTTCTTTTACCTGATGGATCTGGTTGAGGCCAATGCCACCCAAAGCGATTAATTTGGTATTGCTGTTAGGCTTGTTTAACCGAAAACCGGAAGGAATAACCCCTAAATAACCTGGTTTGGAAAGGCTGTTGAATACCGGGCCATAAAAGCTGTAACGGTATGCCCTAATACCATCTATATCTGATAACTGATGAATAGATGTGCTCCATATATGCTTTTGAGGCGGGGTATTGGGTGTAATACTTTTTCTAAAGCTTTCGGTATGGTGGATTCTATTAATGTTATAATCGTTGGCCAGTGCATGGAAATGGTGTAAAGCAATGCGGGGATGATATTCCGGTGAAATTCCTTCCACAATTTTACGGTAACCGGCCTCATCTGCATTTTCTTTTCGTAAATGAAAAACCTGTAAACCGGCTTCGAAAAGCTGATTTACAAGAAGACATTCTTCCTTAAAAATAGTAGGTTTGGCAATTACAATCAGTTCCATAACGGCTTAAGAATAAATTTCGCTTCCTTTTTGGGTAAACTCTTTCGATTTTTCCTGCATGCCCTGGGCCAGAGCCGCTTCTGCTTCCACACCTTGTTTTGCGGCATATTCCCTCACATCCTGCGTAATTTTCATGGAGCAGAAATTCGGTCCGCACATGGAACAGAAGTGTGCAATTTTGGCGCCCTCTGCAGGTAAGGTTTCATCATGGAATTCTTTTGCGGTATCTGGATCGAGTGAGAGGTTAAACTGATCTTCCCACCTAAATTCGAACCTGGCCTTGCTTAAAGCATTATCACGGTATTGTGCGCCTGGGTGGCCCTTGGCTAAATCGGCAGCATGGGCAGCAATTTTATAGGTAATTACACCGTCTTTAACATCTTTTTTGTTTGGCAGGCCCAAATGTTCTTTCGGGGTTACATAACAAAGCATCGCTGTGCCAAACCAGCCGATCATGGCTGCGCCAATGGCCGAGGTAATGTGGTCGTAACCGGGTGCAATATCGATCGTTAAAGGACCTAAAGTGTAAAATGGTGCTTCGCCGCAATGGTCGAGCTGTTTTTCCATATTGGCTTTAATCAGGTGCATGGGTACATGCCCGGGGCCCTCTATAATTGTTTGTACATCGTGTTTCCAGGCTATTTTAGTGAGTTCGCCAAGGGTTTCGAGCTCCGAAAACTGTGCGGCATCATTTGCATCGGCAATACAGCCGGGCCTTAAGCCATCGCCTAACGAAAAGGCCACATCATAAGCCTTCATGATTTCGCAGATTTCCTCAAAATGCGTATAAAGGAAGTTTTCTTTGTGGTGGGCAAGGCACCATTTGGCCATAATAGATCCGCCACGCGAAACAATACCGGTAATCCTTTTAGCAGTTAAAGGCACATAACGCAGCAGTACACCGGCATGGATGGTAAAATAATCTACGCCCTGTTCGGCCTGCTCGATTAACGTATCGCGGAAGGTTTCCCAGGTGAGGTCTTCGGCTTTTCCATTTACTTTTTCTAAAGCCTGATAAATTGGAACGGTACCAATGGGCACAGGCGAATTGCGGATAATCCATTCGCGGGTTTCGTGGATATTTTTCCCTGTTGATAAATCCATAATGGTGTCGGCTCCCCAACGGCAGGCCCAAACAGCTTTTTCTACTTCTTCTTCGATGGTAGAGGTTACGGCCGAGTTACCGATATTGGCATTAATTTTTACCAGAAAGTTTCGGCCAATAATCATGGGCTCGAGTTCGGGGTGGTTGATATTGCAGGGAATTACCGCCCTGCCGGCTGCTACCTCTGCCCTTACAAATTCGGGTGTAATGTAGCCTTTTGGGGTATTTGCGCCAAAGCTATTGCCCTGGTGCTGGTGGTTCATAACCTCGTGCTGATCGCCCAATTGCGCATTTAACAATTCGATCTGTTGGTTTTCCCTAATGGCAATATATTCCATTTCGGCCGTAATGATGCCTTTTTTGGCATAATGCATTTGAGATACATTGGCGCCGGCTTGTGCCTTGTAAGGTTTGTTGATGAAGTTAAAGCGTAAGGCATCAAGCTTTTCATCGGCCAGGCGCTGTTGTCCGTAAGCAGAAGATGGCTCAGGGAGTTCTATTACATCAAGCCTGTCTTTTATCCATTGTTCCCTGATCCGCGGCAAGCCTTTTTTTACATCAATAACAGCATTAGGATCGGTATAGGGTCCGCTGGTATCGTAAACCGTTACAGGCGGATTAGGTTCGGTTAAGCCAAAGCCGTTATGGATTTTGGTTTCCGATAAACTGATTTCGCGCATGGCCACCTGGATATTGTGGATTTTTCCAGGGACAAAGATTTTGCGTGAGGCCGGAAAAGGACTGCGGCTGATCACCTCTTGGTTCGGTGTTTTTTCTTGTTTCATTAGTAGAATCAGTTATTAAGTGATTGAATGAGAGAGTGATTGAATGAGAGAAGGAGTGAATGGGCTATACTTTACATTCAATCATTCAAAATGCATTCATTTTTATCCTCCCTGCGTGGCTTTGATGAGTATAACCTGATCGGCTGGATTTAATACATGGGTTGCCCAGTCTGATTTGGGAATAATGGTTTGGTTTACGGCAATGGCAAGGCCATTTGTTTCCGTTGAAATGACAGCAGCAAGCATCTGTTCGATGGAACAGGCCTCGTTGAGCAGATGGTTTTGATTGTTTATAGTTACTTCCATAGGTTAAAAAATTGGAAAAACTATAGAGATTGCCCCAAATGGAGATCGAAAAGACAGCAATGTAAGATTGCTTTCACTTTTCCCTTCGGCAGTACTAACTGCATCAGGTTCAAAGGGTATTTCTCAGCACGTAGGCACCCCTAAAGTTTTTTGTAAATATATGCGATTAAATTTCTAATGCAAATAAAAAATGATATAGATAAAATCTATTGATTAAAATTTACATATAGAACTACCTTATCGACTCGTCATCTCGACTGGAACGTAGTGGAATGGAGAGATCTACCTAGGCAGATTTAGCTTTGCTGAGCAAACGTGGTTCTCGACTGCGTTGCATTCCGCTCGAAATGACGACAATTTCTCCCAAACCTCGGACTAAAGACCGTGAACAGCCAACCACCTTTTGCAAAACGCAAAAATTCCTTACCTTTGCAACATTACCAAAACACTCCATACATGTAAGATTCATTTCTTTTCAGAAAATAGATAACAGGCAGAGCGGTTCCGTTCCTGCAATTATTTACCATAAAAAAAGAAATTTATGCTTATTCTACAAGGGGCTAGCTATATCCATCCCAATGGAGATTTACTGTTTTCAGATTTAAATCTTACCATCAATAAATACGAAAAAATTGCACTCATTGGCCATAATGGGGCAGGGAAATCGACACTTTTAAAAATTTTGTCAGGTAAACTCAGGCCAACTGCCGGATATGTTAAAACGGAATCGCAGCCTTATTATGTGCCACAGCTTTTTGGTCAGTTTAATGATTTTACCGTTGCGCAGGCACTCAGGATTGAAGATAAACTAAAAGCGCTGAACGAAATCCTGGGCGGGGAGGTAACCGACGAAAATTTGGCCACACTCAACGACGACTGGACCATTGAGGAACGTTGCGCGGAAGCTTTGCGTTTTTGGCGATTGGCAGGTTTAGACTTAAACCAAAAAATGGAAAGTTTAAGTGGCGGACAAAAAACCAGCGTATTTTTGGCCGGCATGGCGATACACCGCCCGGATATTGTTTTGATGGACGAGCCGACCAATCATTTGGATCTGGAAGGCAGAAACAGGTTGTACGATTATATGCGGTTGACCAGAAATACTTTGGTGGTGGTGAGTCACGACCGTACTTTATTAAACCAAATTGAGAAAGTTTGCGAATTAAGTGAGCGGGGAATAACCATTTATGGCGGAAATTACGATTTCTATGCTGCGCAAAAGAAAATTGAAAATAATGCTTTGAACAATGATTTACGAGCAAAGGAAAAAGCACTGCGCAAGGCTAAAGAAGTGGAAAGGGAATCGATGGAACGGCAACAGAAGCTTGATGCCAAAGGGAAGAAAAAACAGGAAAAAGCCGGATTGCCGACCATTTCGATGAATACGTTAAAAAATAATGCAGAAAAAAGTACGGCGAAATTGAAGTCTGTGCATACCGAAAAGCTCGATCATATTTCTGCTGAATTAAGCCAGCTCAGGTCTGCATTGCCCGATGCAGACCAAATGAAGATCGGTTTCGATCAAGCCAGGCTGCACAAAGGGAAAAGTATGGTTGAGGCCAAGGAGGTTAATTTTGCTTTTCACGACCAATTACTTTGGGAGGAACCGCTTAGTTTTCAGGTTTTTAGTGGGGAGCGTTACCTGATAAAGGGCCGGAATGGGTCGGGCAAAAGCACCCTGATCAAACTCATTTTGGGGCAGATCCAGCCCTCAACGGGAAGTTTAAACAAAGTAGGCGTTAGCTCTATGTATATCGACCAGGATTATTCGTTGATCGATAATCAACTTACGGTTTATGAACAGGCCCAGCAATATAACTCGGGTGCATTGCAGGAACATGAAGTAAAAATCCGTTTAAACCGGTTTTTGTTTGGCAGAACCGATTGGGATAAACCTTGTTCGGCCTTAAGTGGTGGTGAGAAAATGCGGTTGATGCTTTGTTCGTTAACCATCGGCAACCAATCGCCCGAGCTGATGATACTGGATGAGCCTACCAATAACCTCGATATCCAGAACATCGAAATTTTAACGGCAGCCATTAACGAATATCAGGGAACGCTTTTAGTCATATCGCACGATGAATATTTTCTTGACCAAATTTGTGTGAAACATACCATTGATCTTTAAAATAAATATATAGCCTTATCTTCGTTCCAGATTATTAAACCAGTATACCTATGCAAAACCTGTTAGCACTACAAAGCGGCGCGCTTAAAGGAGCAGTATCGTTAAAACTTTCTGAAAACCTAACCGAGTTTCCAAACGAAATATTCGAGTTGGCCGATACTTTGGAAGTGCTGGATTTATCTTTTAATAAATTAAGTGCATTACCGGCAGATTTTGGCCGTTTAAAGAAATTGAAGATTTTCTTCTGTTCAGAAAACCTTTTTACGGTAATGCCAGAGCAATTGGCCGACTGCCCTTTGCTTGATATTGCAGGTTTTAAATCTAACCAGATTAAAACGGTGCCTGCAAAATCGCTGAACCCTAATCTTCGCTGGCTGATTTTAACCAACAACAATATTGCCGAGTTACCAAAAGAAATTGGGCAGTGTACGCGGATGCAAAAGCTGATGTTATCGGGTAACCGTTTAACGCAACTGCCCGACGAATTAAGTAATTGCCAGAATTTAGGGTTACTGCGGATTGCTGCTAATAAACTACATGAGCTGCCACAATGGATTGCTACGATGCCTAAACTTTCGTGGATTGCATTTTCGGGGAACAACTTTAGTAAAACACCTGCTGTAGAAACACTTTCGTTAATTAATTGGCACGATTTGGAGATTAACCATTTATTGGGTGAGGGTGCTTCGGGCATTATTTCGAAAGCAAACAGGACCATTGGTGATGAAACCCAGGAGGTAGCCGTTAAAATATTTAAGGGCAATGTAACCAGCGATGGTTTGCCGGAAGATGAAATGACGGCCTATATTGCTGCGGGTTACCACCCCGGTTTGGTTAATTTAATCGGACAGATTGCCCTGCACCCAGAGGATAAAAAAGGACTAGTGATGGACCTCATTCCGCATCATTTTTATAACCTGGGTAATCCGCCGAGTTTAGAAAGCTGCACCAGGGATGTTTTTCCTGAAGCTATGCAGCTGTCAGAAAGCCAGATATTGAGTATTGCCAAAACCATTGCCTCCCTGGCTGCACAATTGCACGGGGCCGGAATTATGCATGGCGATTTATATGCGCACAATATCCTGATTGATGATGAGGGAAGTACCTTGTTCGGCGATTTTGGTGCCGCAAGTTTTTATGATCAGGCTGATACTCCGCTCGCTTTTGCGCTGGAGCGGATAGAAGTGAGTGCTTATGGTTACATGCTTGATGATTTACTTTCTTTAAAAAATGAAACGGTAAGTGAAACGTGCTCGAATGCTCTGAGTGCCTTAAGAGATGCCTGTTTAGTTGCATCGCCACTAAACAGGCCTGGTTTTCAGGATTTGGTTGAAGATTTAGCGAAGATTTCATTATAACAAGTTGTTAATCTGATTCCTATAAAAATCGTCATCTCGATCCGATAGCTATCGGATGGAGCAAAGCGAAATGGAGAGATCTGTGAGCTACACTTAATCACAGATTTCTCCGCTACGGTCGAAATGACGACCGCTTTATAAAAGCATATTAATTCTGCTGTTTTTTTGCCCAATCTAACCTGCGCTGATCTGGCGTGGGTGTAACCTTGAAATTTTCAAATGTAGCGTTAAAGCCCATGCCATCAGGACAGGCAGCCACAAGGCCCACCATTACAGGAGCATTATCCTTAAAATAACACGTACGGATCATGGTGTATTTTTTATCATCCAGCGAGTAAAAAATCTCTACCGCATCAAGTTTTCTAACGGCTTTCATCCAGATAGATGCTGGTGCCTGTGCTAATTCTACTACGCTCCAGTCACTTGTTTTATGCGTAACCACCGCACTTACATTTTGTTTGCCATTCACAAATTCTACTCCCGCCTTAATCCATTCTTCTTCATTAATTCGGAGCATAATACCCATCTGATCGAAGGTGGTTACATAATTGCCGGTAATTTTTACTTTTACCTCAAATTCACCACCATAAGTGGCATAATAAAAAGGGGCATCATCCACGGTAAAGCCATAATGCGAGATCCGCCAATAATCTGTTTTGGCAGGAACAAATAAGCTAAATGTGTTTTTATCCTTGATTTCCCACTTTTCAGGTTCGTTAAACCAGTTCATTTTGGCAAGGCTCTGGGCAGCTGACTTTTGTGTGTTTAATACTGCCAATAAGGCCATGGCGGTTAGTAATTTAAGTTTCATTTGTGTGTTAGCGGTTGGTTTTGTGTGTTTGTGTATTGCAAACTTAAAGCAAGCATCAACTTTTGGAAAGGACATAGATCACTATTTTAATGTGATTATTATCACGTACATCGGATAAGGGCAATTGTATCAGGTTTATAAATCTTCAATAAACAGTACATTTGTGCTGTTGTATCAGAAACATGGAAACAAATTTTTTAAGGGCGCATATTGATCAGATTGTTTGTTTAACAGATGAAGAATTTCAATATGCCGAATCTTTTTTTACCAAGCGGAAATATAAAAAACATCAATATATTATTCAGGCAGGTGATGCAGCCAGTTGCGAACATTTTGTACTGAAAGGAATTGTGAAGTCTTCTTATACCGACCATGAAGGCAAAGAATACATTTTACAGCTTGCCATGGAAGAGTGGTGGTTCTCAGACCCGAACGCTTTTAACACCGGAATGCCGGCAACCTTAAATGTAGATTGTATTGAAGATACCGAAACCCTTTCTATCTCTTTTGAGAACAAGGAAAAACTTTGTGCTTCTTCCCGGAAAATGGAATACTTTTTTAGGAAAAAGTACACCACAGGAAACATGGCTTTGCAAAAACGGGTATTGGCGCTATTGAGTAATAATGCGGGCGAGCGTTACAAACAATGGCGCAATCAATACCCATCTTTACAAAAGAGGATTTCGAAAACCCTTATTGCTTCCTATTTGGGTGTTACCAGGGAAACTTTAAGCCGTTTATCGCTCTAGGTATGGTGAGGGGAAAAACAATAAGGGCTTTGTTTTATTTGTGGCTGCTATAATTAACCATCCATTGGATACCGAACCTGTCTTTAAAGCTGCCGAAGTAATCGCCCCAGAACATATCGTCCATTGGCATTTCGATGGTGCCACCTGCTGAAAGGCCATTAAAGAAGCGATCGGCATCTTCGCGGCTCTCTGTATTGAGGTTAATGTACATGTTATTGCCTTCTTTAAGTACATGCCCTGCGGAAGGTACACAGTCAGACGCCATTAAAACTGTATGCTCATTAATGGGTAGGGCTACGTGCATTACACGGTTTTTTTCCTCCTGGGTTAATTTATCCGATTCGGGTGCATCGCCCATTTTTGCAAAGAAGGTAAATTCTCCTCCAAAAACCGATTTATAAAAATTAAAAGCTTCTTCGGCCTTGCCGTCGAAGTTTAAGTAAGGGTGCATGGTTGCCATAATCTATTTCTTTTGTTTACAACTAAGTTACTGCACCTTTTAATGATAAAATGGGTGTACTTGAGACAAATGTAAGGGCGTTTTCGACATTGAAAATTAATAAATCTATATGGTTCCATCTTGTTGCGATGACCTTAACCCGGATGCTGAGCTTGAGAAAACACTGTTTTTAAATAGACTAAAATGTTTTATTCATTTTATTGTGGATTTTGGATAAGTTATTGTTTTACAGATGAATAAAACTGAACGGAAATAAATCCATTATCTTTTTTCATATTTGTATCAGGGTATTAAACATTTATTGAAACAATTCTCGATCGTCCCAAAATAATTTTAGATTTGAGTAAACACGTTCTCTTTTTGAGGGCGTGTTTTTTTTTGCAAAAAAAAAACCTTTCATTGCTGAAAGGTTTCGTGTTTAATCTAAATCGTCCCGTTGATTTAATTTTAACAATATAAATATAGTTATCAACATGTTAACATCAAATTAAAAGGTAAAAATACCCCTTTATGGGTAGTGGTTTTCACTACACCGCAATACAGATATTTTAATGTGGAAAATTATTTGCCTGCTTCAATACTCCATTTATAAGCGGGTAACGTTGCCAGCAAGAAGCTGGAGGCACTTACTACGGAAACAGAATAATTAAAAGGGCCCTTATAATCTGCAAAGGTGAACATACAGCGGGCAAAAGCAAATGTTAGTAAAAAACGGCCGATAGCCGCCAACTTAATTTGGTATCCTACGATAAGCATTACCGCAAAAACCAGCTCGCTAGCGGTGGCAATAATAGCCATTACATTGGCTACAGGCCTTGCTAAAAAGGGCATTAGCGTGTTGGTATAATCTAAAAATGCCGACCAATTGCCCCAGCTAACTTTTACTTGCGTATGGTAACCTGCCTAGAAACACTCTACTTCCCAAAACCGCGACCAGTTTTCGCCTATATCCAGCTTTACTATCCCCTCTTTGCGTGTTAATTCCTGATCGTGGTTAACACCATCGGCCACTCCGCACCATGGCTCTAAGCAGATAAAAGGGGCATCGGTAGCAGCCCAAATGCCAAAGAAAGGGAAGTCTTCGAAATGGAAATGCAGGCCATAATCGTTTTTAGTATTGAGCAAGCTGATGCAGTTGCTCTGCAGGGTCTTAAAAACCAGCGCATCATTATAAAACAGCTCATGTTTAAGGTTTAACCTGTGGCCACCCAGTTCAATGAGTGCGGTATCATCGGCTACTAAGCCATCTTCGAGTTTCCAGAAAGTTAATTTCTCATCGGCATTAAAGGCCAGGTAATAATCTTCATAAACGGTATTGGGGGTATTCGGTACAGCAAAAGCCGGGTGTGCACCAATTGAGAATAAAAGCTCGGCAGTACCTGTGTTTATTACTTCGTAAGTTAAATTCAGTTTCCTGTCGATTAGCCGGTACCTCAGTTTCAGCTCGAAATAAAAAGGATATGCTTTTAAGGTATCTTCATTTTGGGTTAAACTAAAAACGGCTTCGGTTTCACTTATTTTTTCGATATTAAAAACATGATCGCGGGCAAAACCGTGGCGTGGTAGCGTATAGCTTTTACCTTGATAAGTAAAACTGTTGTTTTTTAATGAGCCAACAATAGGAAATAAAACCGGACTGTGTTTTGCCCAATATTCAGGATTGGCATTCCATAAATATTCCAGCTTTGTTTCTTTACTAAATATGCCTTGAAGTTCTGCGCCTTTAGCCGCCAGGCTAACTTTTATATAGTCGTTCTCGAGAGTTATCATTTGCAGTCTAAATTAACAAAAAGATGTATTTTAAAAATATCTTTTTTATTAATTTTGATCAGTACTTAAAGCTTAAGCAAATGAAAAGCTTAAAGCGCTATTATTACCCGCGCATTTACTTTCGCTTAAAATAAAAATCAGAAACCCATGGCGATAGATTTAACAAAATTATCAAATGCAAAAGTAAAGGCCGCTATTACGGCATTGCAAAAAGGCGATGAAAAAACATGGTTTCCTTTATTTGCCATCGATGTTGCCTTTTACGACGACGGAAACCAGATGAAATTTAATAACTTTTTTAAGAAAGCGCTGGGACGTGAGCGTTTTACCAGTATAGATAAGGTTGAAAACAATGGATTGGAGGTGTATGGCAATTTTCACTCCGACCAATGGGGCGATTTTAAAACCTGCTTTAAATTTAAGGTAAACAAAGAGGGAAAAATAGCGAGGTTGGATATTGGGCAGGCTTTTTATTAGTCTAGCGTCCAAAACCGTTAGTCATGAGTCCTTATTATCGATTATTAGGCTCATGACTATTGACTCAAGACTTTTGACTTATCCTTTCTCTTCCCAAATACAGGCGATGTTAATAATGGTTTGTACAGCTTTTTCCATGTCCTGTACACTTACCCATTCTTGTTTACTATGAAAAGCGTGTTCTCCGGCAAAAATATTGGGGCAAGGTAAGCCCATGTAAGAAAGCCGCGAGCCATCGGTTCCACCACGGATACTTTGTTGTTTTGCCACTACGCCTGCCCTTTTAATGGCTTCAATTCCATATTGCACAATTTTAGGATGCTGATCTAAAACCTGTTTCATGTTGCGGTACTGCGCTTTAATATCAATTTTGTAGGTGGACTTTGGATATTTAGCCATCACCTTTTTTGCGGTTTCTTCTAAAAAATGGCCATGTGCGGTTAGTTTTTCATCTGTAAAATCTCTGATGATAAACTGTGCCTCTGCTTCTTCTACCTGTCCGTTTATGCTTACCGGGTGGATAAATCCTTCTTTTTGATGGGTAGCTTCCGGAGTGAGTGTATCTTTTGGCAGCGAATCTAAAATTTCGGCAAGAATCTTAATGGCGCTTTCCATTTTTCCTTTGGCAAAGCCCGGGTGAGTACTTACGCCATAAATTTTAAGGGTGGCGCCGTCAGCAGAAAAGGTTTCATCTTCGATTGAGCCCAGTGTTTCCCCATCTATGGTATAGCCAAAATCGGCACCTAATTTATTTAAATCGGCTTTGTCTACGCCACGGCCTATCTCTTCATCAGGGGTAAAAAGTAGCTTTATGGTTCCGTGTTTTACATCAGGATTGCTCATTAAAAAGGTAGCTGCTTCCATAATTTCTGCTAACCCTGCTTTATTATCGGCACCTAATAAAGTTGTTCCGCTTGCTGTGATAATATCGTTACCAATCTGGTGTTTTAAGTCTTTGTGTTCAGACAATTTTATCACAATATTGTTATCGTCGGGCAGAATTAAGTCTTGTCCTTGATAATTGTCATGGATAATCGGTTTAACATTTTCACCACTACAATCTGGCGAGGTATCCATGTGCGAGCAGAAGAAAATTACGGGTAACGGCTTGTTTGTATTTGAAGGGATGGTACCATACACATAGCCATTATCGTCCATTTCGGCATCAGTAACGCCAATTTCTAACAGTTCCTGAACCAGTTCTTTTCCTAAATTTTTTTGTTTTAGGGTTGATGGGCAAGTTGGAGAATTCGGATCAGATTGGGTATCAATCTTCGCATATTTTATAAACCGCTGCTCCAGAGATTTGTTAAAGTTGGTGTATGTGCTCATAATTCAAAGGTAAAAGTTATAGATATTCGATAAACATATTATTTTTGTAAAAAAACGATATGATTTTTAAATTGCTGAGCGCTACATATATAACACTTCTGCTTGTTTTTATAGGAAGTTTTTCTTTTGCCCAATCTAATTACTTTAAAATGTCGTATGGTTTTGGTGGAGGTATAAACAAATCTTATACTGATGTGTACAAAGGAAGTTTTGGCTACACTGCCTATGGCGTATTCGATTATCATATCACACCGTTTGTAACGCTGGGTTTAGAGGGGCAGTATGGTAGGATTCAAGGAGGAAACATCGAAACCGATCCGCACAACCGTCAGTTTATCAATCAATATACCGCCATTACAGCCAATATAAAGCTAATGCTTGGCGAGGTGGCTGACTACAATAAAAGCGAATTTTTATACAATCTAAGAGGTTTGTATGTGGGCTTGGGTGTAGGGGCTATTAACAATAAGATTACCGATATTGTAAGGTATAAACCAAGCTGGGCAGCTTACGACCCTGGTTACGGGCCTTTTCCTGGTCAGGACAAGACCGTTAATCTCTTGGTGCCTTTAAACTTTGGTTTCAACTATTACATCAACGATGGATACGGTTATATGCGGTATATCATCAATATCAATGCACAATCGAACTTTACTTTCGGCGAAGGCCTTGACGGTTATAACGATCCAAGTAGCAAATTTAAAAACTACTCACCTGATGTTTATAACTCCTACACCATAGGTTTTAAATATATGTTCGGAACGATTAAATCTTATCGTAAAACACTTTAATAACAGCATTTCATTTCTTAGATTTAAGGCATGAGAAAATTCTTTGTGTTTTGTTTGCTTTCGATGAGATTAAAAGCTGCCGCACAAAAAACACCTTTCGAGTTAAGCGGAAAAATAGAAACCACAACTTACACTGCCGCAATTTCTTATTACGAAAATTTGGCTAAAACTTATCCGGAGGCTAAGCTATTCACCTATGGAAGTACAGATTTTGGTAAGCCTTTGCATGTGTTGGTTTTATCGCGTGATCGGGTTTTCGATCCTTCGGTGCTTAGAAAGCAGGATAAAAGGATTTTATTGATCAACAACGGCATTCATCCGGGCGAACCAGAGGGTATAGATGCATCAATGATGCTTGCCCGCGATTTGCTTAAAGCAGGTAAACTGCCAAAAAATGTAGTGATCTGCATTATTCCCCTGTACAATATAGATGGCAGTTTTAACCGTAGCGGAACTTCGAGGGCCAACCAGAACGGCCCCGTTGCCTATGGTTTTAGAGGGAATAGTAAAAACCTCGATCTGAACCGTGATTTCATTAAAACCGATTCAAAAAATTCGGCAGCATTTCAACTCATTTTTAATACCTGGCAACCCGAAATATTTGTAGATACGCACACCAGTAATGGCGCTGATTATCAATATGTAATGACACTTATCCCGACACAAAAAGATAAGCTGAACCCAATTCTTTCTGATTATTTAACTAAAACATTGGTGCCCGATCTATATGCCGGAATGGAAAAGATGGGTTACCCGATGATTCCCTATGTAAATTCGATAGGTGAAACGCCAGAAAGCGGAATAACCGGATTCATAGATCCTCCACGTTATTCTACCGGATATACCACGCTGCACAATACCATAGGTTTTATGCCCGAAACGCATATGTTAAAGTCGTACGGTTTGCGTGTGGATGCCACTTATAAGCTTTTGCAGACCTATATTCAGGTTGTAACGCGTGATGCCAGGCTTATTGGAGAGAATAAGCGGAAGGCCGATGAAATGGTGGCTGCACAGAAGGAATTTCCTTTAGAGTGGAAACTGAATAAAACCGAGGTAAACGACTTGACTTTTAAAGGCTTTGAGGCTAGCCAAAAACCCAGCACGGTAAGCGGCGCTGATCGTTTATATTACGATCGCAGCAAGCCTTACACCAAAACCATTAAAGAATGGAACAGGTTCGAACCCGCGGTGTCTATTCAAAAACCGGTTGCCTATGTTATTCCGAAAGCCTGGGACCGTGTAATTGCCCTGCTTAAACTGAATAATGTTAAACTGCAGGAATTTAAGGCCGATCAGAAAATTGAAGTAGAAAGTTATTATATCGGCGATTTTAAAACCGGAACAAGGCCCTATGAGGGGCACTATCTGCACGCTGGGGTAAAGGTAAATCCGGTTAAGCAAAGCTTACAGTATTATGCAGGTGATTTTGTGGTTTATGTTAACCAGCGGAGTAACCGGTATATTGTAGAAACACTGGAGCCACAGGCTACTGATTCTTATTTCAACTGGAACTTTTTCGATTCGATTCTGGATATGAAAGAACATTATTCGGCCTATGTTTTTGAAGATACGGCAACAGCACTGCTTAACAATAACCCAGAACTAAAGCATAAACTAGAGGCGAAAAAAGCTTCGGACGCCGATTTTGCGAAGAATGCGGCTGCACAACTTGATTTTGTGTATAAAAATTCTGATTATTACGAAAAAACACACAATAGATATCCGGTAGCCCGTTTGCTAACAGACGTAAAACTTGATTTAAAATAAGCCTAATGGAATACTTCAATATTGCACCAGTTGCCTCCGTAATCTTCGTTTTTACCATTATTACCAGTTTATACGCTTTCTATGATCATTCGCTTTATGGCAAGTTTATGCTGCATCCTTATAGTGTATCAAGGGGCCATAAATTTTGGACAGTCATAACAAGTGGCTTAATACATGCTGATTGGATGCATCTGATTTTCAATATGTACACTTTCTTGATGTTCTCGTTTAAACTTGAAAGACTGATGGGTAGTTGGAGATTTGCATTATTGTACATTGTAGCTCTGATTTTAAGCGATCTTCCAACAATATTCAAATATAAAGACAACTTTAATTACAATAGTCTGGGAGCTTCGGGCGCAATTAGTGCTGTAGTATTTGCTTGTATATTATTTGACCCTCTTGCAACATATGGAATCATATTTATTCCATTTGTGAGAGTATATGCGGTTATATTTGGTGTTCTTTATCTAATTTATTGTGTTTACGCATCAAGAAACTCCAGAGATGGTATTAACCACGATGCACACTTCTTTGGTGCATTAACCGGATTGATTTTTACGATCATTTTTGTTCCGGGCATTTTGCAGAACTTTATTACCATGTTAACAGGAGGGAGATAGTTTAACTTCGTCATCTCGACTGAAGCATAGCGAAATGGAGAGATCTATCAATACAGATTTCTCGACTTCGTTGCACTCCGCTCGAAATGACGATCTCGTTTAGGTTATCGAAAAATTTAATCTGTGCAAATCTGTTGCAAAAACTACCCTGCCGTAGGCAAACAAGGTTTCCCGAAGAAACTCATAGGTTCATCAGGGTTTTTAATAATCTCGAATACCACATAACCCCAGGGTTTCCAAAAGTTTTCCAATACCTGTGCATATACTTTATTTTGCCAAACATCAAAAAGCGGCTTGGTCATGTTGCCCCGTAAAGGCATAGCTTCGATATAGGTGGTGCCTTCTACTGGCATAAAAGTATATTCGGGCAAGCGGTTAAACAGATAGGCCGAATAATAAAAACGGGCGCTCAACTCTTCAAACTGTTCGGCGGTTAAAGCTTTTCCTTTTATTTCGTTGATGATGTCCTGATGATAGCGTTTATTGGTGCCATTATCCTGTAAACAGGCGATGATGCCAAAATCTTTCATTTTTAACGAGAAGGTTAAAGTATTTATTTCATCACGGAAACTGAACGGTGTTTCTCCGTTTTCTAATTTCACTACCGTGATAGACCATGGTGAAAAATCTTCAAACTCCAGACTGGTATACAGGTTCTGCATCATGAAATTCAGATTGGCAAATTTCATCATTAATGATTGCGACATATTTAAACCATCGGCAGTCATTTCCTTGCATAGGGCCGAGTGCATTTCGATATATACAAAGCCGTATAAAAACTTGCCGATCCAGTTAAAAAGATCGAGTTCGGGCAGTGCAGAAACGGCATTGTACCCTGTTGCAAAGGCTGTTTCTATCTTGTTTTCAAGCGGGGTTAAAAACTGCTCGTTAACCTCGTTGTTTACCGGGATAACCAGGGTGTTGTAGGAACGGATACTCTCATCCAAAAACTGGATCTGCTCTTCGCCACTCAAGCCCGCCTGTGCTAACAACCATTTTGGAATTAACGGCACCTGAACAACAGGCGAATTAAAAGTTTTGCCGCTTAAGAAGCAGATTTTGTATAAAAAATCGAAGTTTTGGAAGGGATTGTATAAGCCGGTATTCATTACTGCAATATTAGCCATTATATTTTTAGGGCCTTGCACCGATATTTTATTTTAACGCAGGGATTACAACCCTAGCCTATTAAGGCTAGCTTTACCCACTACCCCTGCAGCGTTGTATCATAATTATAGATTTGTCACCCTGAGCGTAGTCGAAGGGCATTTATTTGCGATTTATCAACCTCAAGAAGTCTTCGACTACGCTCTCCACAGGAGTCCTTTGGACAGACTGACGACCGTGGAGCTTAACCTAACGATATTGGGGCCGGGGGGGTGGGGTAAGCTAGTAATTATTATAATAATAACTGATATCATCAACCAGCTGGTTGTAAATGGGTTTGGTAAATTCTAAAAACAAAGCACTTGGTGGTGGCGGCAATTGCTCCCTCCTTCTGGTAATGGCCAATTGTTGTTTACTCAGTGCCCTGTCATCACCTTTATAGGTTGCCCAACTGTCTCTCCAAACATAGGTTCCTGGGAATTTTTGCTGGCGTACCAGCTTTTTTGTTTTCCAATCGGTAATGCTCATATCCAATAAACCCGATGAGGAGATATTCTTTTCGAAAATACTTAAGGTGGCTTTCACTGTACCGTAAATTGGTTTTTTCTCACGGGTTTCGCCAATTACCACACTGTCGCGTTTCAGCTTTTCTACCCTTTCTTTTACATAAGTCTGGCCTACCACAAAATCGTCAAAGTTTAAGCTCAATACCTGATCGGGAACAATTTTTTGATCTGTTGCCTGTGTTTCGCCATAAAAAATCACAAACTTATTTCTTGAGTAATTGCCGATAAACTGATCAATCTGTTGCTGAAAATAATCAGCGCTTAATTTGTACATGCCGCTGTTTACAAAAATCGGTTGTACCACCACCCTGGTTACTGCTGCCCAATAAGCATCCTCCATTTTGGCCTTGGCATCTTTATAATTTGGCTGAAGATTTTGTGTTTTTTCGAACTCATAATAGGCTTTTTTTGCCGACTGACGGTTGTTTTCTCTTAAATACCCTAAACCCGAATTATATCTTGCGGCAGCAGCATTGTATTTACTATCAGCAAGCTCATTGATGTATTTTGAAGGTTTTGGAACAATGGTCAAGCATGCTGGGCAACTGTTAATATCATCGGCCAATTGATTGATTTTTTGATAATCGTACATCACTGATTCCCATCTGAAAAGATCGTTGGACATTTTAGCTTCTTCAATTTTTCGCAAGTGATCCTGCAGCGCTAAGTCGTATGCTGTTTTTAGCACTTCCATAGCCTCGCTGTTTTTTGGCGAGTTTTGCAACCTGCTTACTGCTTTGGCAACCGAAGCATCATAATCACCTTTTTGTAAGGCTTTTTTCCCGGTGGTACATCCCCCAATAATTATTAAGGATAAATAAATAAAATACCGTAATCTTGAAATATTTTTCATGGCAGTGGTAGTTGCGTTAATAAACAAAGATAATTTGTAAGGCGATAATTACCTTATTTATTTAGAAGACGATTGATAATGAAGATTAGTTGCAGGCAATTTGAATTAGAATTAAAACATCCTTTTTCGATCTCGAAATTTACCCGTACCAGCACCCCATTAATGCTGTTAAAGGTAGAACATGAAGGCGTAACAGGTTATGGAGAGGCCTCAATGGTGCCGTATATGGGCGAGAGTTATGAAAGTGCGAGGGCTTTTCTAAACCTGGTAGATTGGGATAAAATCCAATATCCATTCGATTTTGAAGAAATTATTGTCTATCTGGATAGCCTTGCTCCGGGCCAGCCAGCCATAAAAGCGGCGATAGATATTGCGCTCAATGATATACAGGGGAAGCTATTAAATAAGCCCTGTTATGAAATTTACGGCGCAGATCCAGCTAAAATGCCGGTAACTTCCTACACCATTGGAATTGATACGCCTGAAGTAATCCGCGAAAAACTGAAAGACGCTGAAGCTTTTAAAGTGATCAAAGTTAAACTGGGGAGGGATAACGATCAGGAAATTATCGAAACAATCAGAAGCATGACCAATGTGCCCTTATATGTGGATGCGAACCAGGGCTGGGCAGATAAAATTAAAGCGATCGATTTAATTTATTGGCTGCATAACCAGGGTGTGGTGTTAATCGAGCAGCCTATGGATAAAAATAACCTCGATGGGAACGCATGGTTAACCGAGCGCAGTCCGATCCCGCTGTTAGCTGATGAAGCCGTACAGCGTTTAGCCGACATGGACAAACTGAAAGGTGCTTATCATGGCATTAACGTAAAACTGATGAAAAGCTGTGGCATGTACGAAGGGCATCAGATGATTTTGAAAGCCCGTTCTTTTGGGATGAAAGTGCTGATCGGTTGTATGAGCGAAACGAGTTGCGCCACTTTGGCTGCAGCTGCTTTGGCACCTTTATGTAACTGGGCCGATTTGGATGGGCCCTGGCTGACCAAGAATAACCCCTTTACTGATCCGGCTTTCGAAAACGGTAAGTATATCTTAAAAGAGCTGCCCGGTTTAGGCTTAACAGGTATTACTTCTGATCTTTTTCTTTAAAACTTTTTCTGATGTCTTTGGTAAGTTGGTACTTAAAGTAGAACAAACAGGCCGTTGTGCCTACCAAAAAGCCAGCTGGAAGATATTTAGCATTGTTATAACACCAAACCAGTCCGAAAATAGAAAGGATAATGGCTAAGTTGTAGAAGATATTTAAAGCAAATTTTTTACCCACTGTTTGAGGATTGTTGTGTAAGAGAATTTATTTTTAATGACCAATTTACAATAACCAATTATCAAACAGTATGCTGAGCAAAAAAATCAAAGCTTAATTTGCGGTTTGCAAAGTTTGATAATTGGGATTTAGTTATTGGTTATTTATGAACCTTAGTAAACTGGCATATTTGGATCAAAAGCTTCCTGCCAAGCTAAAATACCGCCTTTTAAGTTATAAAGATTGTCAAATCCATATTGTTGCTCTAACTGCATTACTGCTGCTGCGCTTCTTTTGCCACTGCGGCACTGAATAATTACCGGCTTATCTTTCGCAACCTTATCAGCCTCAATTAAAATTCCACCTAAAGGGATATTCTCGCCTTCAAGATTGGAAACCTCGTATTCGAATGTTTCACGAACATCAATCAATTGAAAATCTTCTTTGTTATCGATTTTCTCTTTTAGTTCTTGTACCGATATTTCTTTCATTTTATTAAATGTATTTATGCAAATATAGGAAAATCAATTTTACCCTTCCCATCAAAAAAATGCCATAAAATTTTGTGTAAAACTGTAACAACTTTCACCCTTAGGCGTTTAACTATAAATAGTTACAAATGGACAAACTGAACCGTTTCTTTTGGTTTTGCTCTGGCGCTCATATCCCGACACTGGAAAAGTATCCTTCAGAACAAAATAAATATACAGGCATTGGTGCCACCATCTTTTTTACCGGCTTATTTGCTGCCCTTTCGGGAGGTTATGCCATGTATTTTGTGTTTAAGGGGGATGATCTGGCCGTAATTTTTGCCATTGTTTTCGGCTTTTTATGGGGGGCAGCCATCTTTAATATGGACCGTTATATTGTATCGAGTATTAATAAAAGTGCAAGTACCAATAAACAGTTGTTGCAGGCTACACCACGTATTCTGTTGGCCATTATGATTGGTATGGTTATTTCGAGACCAATAGAGCTTAAAATTTTCGATAAAGAAATTAAAGAACGCCTAAAGGTGAGTTACCTAAACGGGCAGCGTTCTAAAATTGATACCCTGAACAAAGCTTTCGAGAAAAAATATCAGGTAGAATTTGGCAGGTTAAATCAACAGAAAGCGACCAGAGATTCACTCGAAAAAGGAATTAAAGCGGATAGACAAAAACTTAATTTCGAGATTTTTGGAAACAAAACCACCGAAACATCAGGGGTAATGGGCTACGGACCGTATGCCAAACGGAAGGAAGCTGAAATAGCACAACGCACGGCCGAATTAGATTCGCTAAAAGCGGCCATCAATAAATCGGAAGGTTTTGTAGATAAACGCAAAGAATTTGATGGGCTGTTAACCGAAAAGCTGTACACTAAAAAACAGCTAGACAGTTTATCGGATATTGCTGGTTTTGCCGACCGCAACTGGGCATTAGGGCAGCTTAAATTTAATGTAGATGGCACACGGGATAACAATACTGCAATTGCGGTTACTTTTATCGGGTTGCTGTTTATCTTTTTTGAATGTTTGCCGGTGTTTGTAAAACTGATGAGTGCACGCGGGCCTTATGATTATGCTATAGCGGATGGGGACGAAGTATCGATTTATCATTCTAAAAAGGATAAGGATTTCCATTTTGAAGTGGCCGATAATATTCATGAAACAAGGGTCGATTCCGAATCGTCAAAGAAGAAGGAAATTATAAAGGGAAAAGCCTACCGCGATCTCGAAAAACACGATTGGGACAGCGAGGGCTAAAGGAAAAGAGGAATGATAGCGCAAGTGGTTCATGGTCAGATCGTTCATAGATCATGGCTAAAACGGCAAACATATTATCCAATAGCCATGTGCCAATAAGCCATCAACCATGGACTATCAGACCATCAACTAAAAACCATTAAGCTATCAACCATTTTAACCTCAAAAATCTTCCATTTTTATTAAATTGCCCTTATAATCCCGATTCTTATGAAGAAATTTTTAGGTGCTGCGGTATTTGGTCTACTATCGTTTCAGGCTTTTGCCCAAAATGAGATCAGTTATACGGTTGCCTTTCCAAACGTTATCCATCATGAAGCTGAAATCAGCATGTTTGTCCCTAATGTGCCTGCGGGTATATTAAAGGTTAGAATGAGCAGGTCGTCTCCGGGCCGTTATGCTACACATGAATTTGGAAAAAATGTGTATCACCTGAAAGCCTTCGATGCATCAGGCAAACAGCTGGCCATTAAACAAACAGCAGGCGATGTTTATGAAATTCCCGATCACGGCACCAGTGTAAAAGTAACTTATACACTTTTTGGAAACTGGATTGACGGCACCTATGCCGGTTTCGACGAAACCCATGCCCACATGAATATACCGGCAACTTTTGCTTTTCCGGTAGGCATGGATAACAGACCGCGACTGGTAAAATTCAATTATGCCGAAAAACCGGACTGGAAAGTAGCTACACAGCTTAAGCCAATGGCCAATGGGACTTATTTCGCGCCAAATCTTCAATATTTTATGGATAGCCCTACCGAGATTGCCAATTATAAAACGGCAAGCTGGCAGGTTAAAAATACCGATGGTAAAGTTCAGACCATTCATTTAATTACGCATGCTAACGACGATCAGAAAACCATCGATAATTACGCGGAGATGCTTAAAAAAATGGTCGATGAACATTTTGCCGTTTGGGGCGAATTCCCCACATACGACTACGGTAATTATTATTTTCTGGATGACGTATATCCGGAGAATGCCGGCGATGGAATGGAGCATAGAAACTCTACTTCGATTGTGCAGCGTACACCAAAAATTGCAGGTTATGAATCTAACCTTCTGGGTACTTTTTCGCACGAATATTTCCACAGCTGGAATGTGGAGCGTTTAAGGCCAAAAACTTTGGAGCCCTTCAATTTTGAGCATGCCAATATGAGTGATGAGCTTTGGCTGGCTGAAGGCTTTACCCAATATTACGGCAATCTGCTGTTAACAAGGGCGGGTTTAAAAACTACCGACAATGCCATACAAACTTTTAATGGTTTGGTAAATGCGGTTTTACTGTCTCCCGGAGCAAAAAACTTTTCGCCGATTGAGGCCAGTAGGTATGCGGTGTTTGCCGATGCCGGAGTGGCTATCGATCAGACCAATAAAGGCAATATTTTTACCTCCTATTACACCTACGGTGCTGCAACAGCCCTGGCTTTAGATCTCCGGTTAAGAACCGAATTTAAACTCAGTCTTGATAATTATATGCGTGCGCTTTGGAAAGCATACGGTAAACCTGAAATTGCCTACACCGTTCCTGATTTAGAAAAAAGCCTCGCAACGCTGACTAAAGATCCTGCTTTCGCTGCCGATTTCTTTAAAAATTATATTTACAGCACCAAAAAGAACGATTATGCCAAACTGCTTTTAAATGCAGGCCTTGTTTTGCGCAAAGCAAATCCTGGTAAAGCTTTTGCTGGCTTTGGAAAGATTAATACATTGGATGGAAAATTGATTTTAGGGCAAACGCTGATGGGGACACCGGCATATCAGGCCGGTTTAGACGTTGATAATGCATTGCTAACCATCGATGGTGAGGTATTAAAAGACGTTGCTGCAGTTACGGCCATTACTGACGCCCATAAACCAGGCGATGTACTAAAGGTTACTTATCTTTACCGTGGAGAAGAGAAAACGGCTCAATTAACCTTAATAGAAGACCCGGCTTTAGAAATTGTTCCCATTGAAAAAACGGATGGAAATTTAACACCAGCCATGCAGGCTTTTAGAAATAAATGGTTAACCTCGCAGGTAAAATCTAAATAACAAAACTAATACTTATTATATGAAGAAAATATTCTTTTTTACCCTTATTGGGATGGCAAGTTTGCAGCTTAAGGCGCAAAACATAGATAAAATCATTACCCGCGAATATACTGATCACCTGATTAAAACCTTAAGTGCTGATGATATGCAGGGGCGTGCAACCTTTACGCCAGGGATTGATAAAGCGGCTACGTTTATCGAATCTGAATTTAAAAAGATCGGTTTAATGCCTTTGCCTGGAGAGAAAACTTTCCGTCAAACCTTTAACAAATACCAAGTTACCAATCAAAGTACGAGTGTTAAAATAGATGGCCAGGAAGTTGCGCCAGAAAATTTAATCGTTTCAGGTGTAACTTCCGAAAGCGTTACGCTAGATAAATCGAACACCACTGTTGTTAAATTAGATCCCGAAAAAGCATTTGTACCTCAGCTAAGGGCGATGATGGGTGTTGAAAAAAATCAGATTATTCTGGTTGACAATAAATTTGCCGATCTGTTTAACCGCTATAGAAGTTACTTCGGCAAGCCTGCAACTGTTGATGAGAAAGATGTTAAAGCAGCTACAAGCGCTGTGCAGGTTTTTGTTTTGGGTAAAGATGCCGCAACAGATTTTTCGGCAACATTTAAAAGTAAGGTAGATAAAATGCCATTATTTAATGTTGCAGGGGTAATTCCAGGTAAATCAAAAGCAAAAGAAATTGTAATTTTCTCAGGCCATTATGATCATTTAGGCTTTTTAAAAAGTGTAGATGGCGATAGTATTGCCAATGGTGCAGATGATGATGCTTCAGGTACGACGGCGATGATTGCCCTTGCCAAGTATTACAAAGCGCAGAAAAACAACGAGCGTACTTTAATCTTTGTTGCTTTTACCGCTGAAGAAATAGGCGGTTTTGGTGCAAAATATTTCTCAGAAAAACTAAATCCTGATGATGTAGTAGCCATGTTCAATATTGAGATGATTGGTAAGGATTCGAAATTTGGCAAGAATACTGCATTTATTACAGGTTATGAAAGATCTGATTTTGGGAAGATTTTACAGAAAAATTTAGCTGGGACCGAATTTACTTTCCATCCTGATCCATATCCAGATCAAAACTTATTCTATAGAAGTGATAATGCAACTTTAGCTGCTTTGGGCGTTCCGGCGCACACCATCAGTACCGATAAAATTGATATTGATAAATTGTACCACAGTGTGAAAGACGAATACAGCTCGTTAGATGTAGAAAATATTCTTTCTACCATCAAAGCCATCGCAAAGAGCGCAATTACCATTGTAAACGGAACGGATACCCCAACGAGGATTCCGAAATTGAAGAAATAAAAAGGCTTAAACAGGAGCTTGTATCATAAATATAGATTTGTCATCCTGAGCTTGTCGAAGGATCTGTTAAATACACTTTAAGGTGTTTCGACAGGCTCAGCATGACAGTATCTGAGGTTCAATCTAGATCGTCATTTCGACCGAAGTGGAGAAATTCTTTTCCACCGTTAAAAAGATCTCTCTCCAGACTTAATGCCAGTACTGCGCTACATCCGATAGCTATCGGATCGGGATGATAAAACAAAAAAAATGGCCAGTGATTTTTTCACTGGCCATTGTTATTTTATAAGTCTTGGTAAGTAGATTACTTACTCAAATACATCGATTTGTCTTTGTAAAGCTTGCGGAAGTAAGGATCTTCCAAATCTTTGATGAAACGGATCGCCTCACCTGTAGATTTCATTTCAGGACCTAATTCTTTCGCTACCTCAGGGAATTTCTCGTACGAGAAAACCGGTTCTTTAATGGCATAACCTTTAAGTTTACGAACGATCGTGAAATCTTTCAGCTTCGCTACACCGAGCATAATTTTAGCAGCGATGTTAATGTATGGAACATCGTAGGCTTTTGCAATGAAAGGAACCGTACGCGATGCCCTTGGGTTTGCCTCGATTACATAAACCTTCTCATCCTTAATGGCGAACTGAATGTTTAATAAACCACGTACATCTAATGCTTTTGCAATTTTGACCGAGTATTCTTCCATTGCTTTAGTTACCGTTTCTGATAAGCTGAATGTAGGTAATACGGCAAATGAATCTCCTGAGTGGATACCGGCAGGCTCGATGTGCTCCATCATACCCACAATGTGTACATCCTCACCGTCAGAGATCGAATCAGACTCTGCTTCTTCTGCCCTGTCTAAAAAGTGATCGATCAATACACGGTTGCCCGGTAAATCTCCTAGTAATTTTACTACTGCTTTTTCCAGGTCTTCATCGTTAATTACGATGCTCATGCCCTGTCCACCCAATACATAACTCGGACGCACCAATACCGGATAACCTACTTCGTTTGCTACAACGATTGCTTCTTCAGCATTCTCTGCAACACCATATTTTGGATAAGGAATATCTAACTCTTTCAATAGGTCTGAGAAACGGCCACGGTCTTCGGCGATATCCATATTCTCGAAAGATGTTCCGATAATTTTGATGCCTTTTTCGGTTAATTTCTCTGCCATTTTCAAAGCGGTTTGTCCACCCAATTGAACGATAACGCCCTCCGGCTTTTCCAGCTCAATGATTTCGCGAACATGTTCCCAGAAAACCGGCTCGAAATATAGTTTATCGGCCATGTTAAAATCTGTAGAAACCGTTTCAGGATTACAGTTAATCATGATGGCCTCGAAACCTGTTTCTTTAGCTGCCAATAAGCCGTGCACACAAGAGTAATCGAATTCGATACCCTGGCCGATACGGTTAGGGCCTGAACCCAATACAATTACCTTTTTCCTGTCAGATGAAACAGATTCGTTTTCCTCTTCGAAAGTAGAATAATAGTATGGTGTTTTGGCCGGGAACTCTGCAGCGCAGGTATCAACCATTTTATATACCCTGTTTATACCTAAAGCTTTACGGCGATCGTAAACTTCATCTTCGGTAACATTGCCTAACAACCAGGCGATCTGGATGTCAGAGAAGCCTTTTTGTTTAAGTGTTACGAAGAAATCTTGAGGGATATTGTTTAGTGAATATCTTTTTAGTTCAGTTTCGAGCAATACCAGCTCTTGGATCTGGTTTAAGAACCATTTATCGATTTTGGTTACCTTGCGGATGGACTCCAAAGGTACGCCCATTGCCATAGCATCTTTTATTAAGAACAAACGGTTCCATGAAGCGTGCTCCAAACCGTCCATAATCTCTTCGATATTGCGCACCTGTCTGCCATCAGCACCTAAACCAGCGCGGTTGATCTCTAAACTCTGACAAGCTTTTTGCAAGGCTTCGATAAAAGTACGGCCAATTGCCATTACCTCACCAACCGATTTCATCTGCAGGCCAAGCTCTTTGTTAGCGCCTTTAAATTTATCGAAGTTCCAGCGTGGTATTTTAACAATTACGTAATCTAAGGTAGGTTCGAAATATGCTGAAGTAGTTTTTGTAATCTGATTTTCAATTTCATCCAGGTTGTAACCGATTGCCAGTTTTGCTGCAATTTTTGCAATTGGATAACCAGTTGCTTTACTTGCCAAAGCTGATGAACGTGATACACGTGGGTTAATTTCGATTGCGATAATTTCATCGTTTGCCGGGTTAACCGAAAATTGAACATTACAGCCACCAGCGAAATTACCGATTGCACGCATCATTTTAATCGCCTGGTTACGCATTTCCTGGTAACAACGATCAGATAAGGTCATTGCCGGGGCAACAGTAATCGAATCTCCTGTGTGGATACCCATCGGATCGAAGTTTTCGATCGAACAGATTATAATTACGTTGTCGTTGCTGTCTCTCAACAACTCTAACTCATATTCTTTCCAGCCTAAAACAGCTTTCTCTACCAATACTTCATGTGTTGGCGAAGCCTCTAAGCCACGTTTTAAAGCGGCATCGAACTCTTCTTTTTTGTGTACGAAACCACCACCAGAACCACCTAAGGTGTATGATGGACGGATTACCAATGGGTAACCGATTTCTTGTGCTGCTTCTTTACCTTCTAAAAATGAGTTGGCAATTTTCGATTCTGCAACACCTACACCAATATCAACCATTAACTGGCGGAAAGCTTCGCGGTTTTCGGTCTTTTCAATTGCAGCAACATCTACACCAACTACTTTTACCCCGTATTTTTCCCAAACACCACGTTCTTCAGCTTCCTTACAAAGGTTTAATGCAGTTTGGCCGCCCATGGTAGGAAGTACCGCATCAATTCTAGGTAAATCTGCAGAGTCGATATGCTCTTGTAAAATAACCTCTATTGAATCAACAGTTAACGGGCGCAAATAAACATGGTCGCCGATAACCTTATCCGTCATAATTGTAGCCGGATTGGAGTTGATAATGGAAACGGTAATCCCTTCTTCTTTTAAAGAAAGCGCTGCTTGCGAACCCGAGTAATCAAATTCACAGGCTTGGCCAATAATAATTGGTCCAGATCCGATAATCAGTACTGAGCGTATGGAAGTGTCTTTAGGCATGATAAAGCTTAAACAATAATTAAAATTCTAAAGTGTTGGTTCTTTTGAAACCCTGAAAGCAACGAGATTTTGTGCTTGTAAGAAGAAAAATCCCAACTGTTCTGTCGGGATGCAAAGATACATCTTTAGTGTGATTTTAAGACGTTTTTTTTAAAATAAAAAAGAGCACGATTTAAGTGCTCTTTTTAGATTTTTCTTTTGCGAAATGGATTATTGCTGTAATTTAATTTCGCCTAAATCTGTAGTGGCGCTATCTTTTACGGCCACCTTTTCTATTACAGCATCTTTGTATGGTGCATTGGCTTTTACCACAACGGTATAAACGCCTTCTTTGAGGTTAGTAAAAGTAAAAACACCTTGGCTAATCTCCGCTTTTAGCGTGTCTGTCGCCGCTACAAGCGAAACAGCAGAAGCCGCATCACCCGGCGTAATTTTTCCGATTATTCCACCCAATTTAATATTTGTAAAGGCAATTGAACCTAAAGCAAATACAATTAGAAGAGATAATACAACACATAACTTTTTCATGGTATAACGTTTTAGTTGTTGATGTCTTAAATAAATAACACCATTTAGTACAAATAGTTTTAAATAATGAACACTAATTTTAGGATTGTACTATAAATTATACACGTGTGTCGGAATCAAATGTACGGTTTTATTGTAAATGTTAATTAGTGTTAAAAGAATTTAGTAAAAGTGCGGCCACAGGTCAGAATTAAGTCACGAAGTTGTGATATTAGAAATATTGGCAATAATGTTGTAATAAGCAGAACATATATGCGTTTTGTATATACTTTAGACAATGATCTAAAGCTTCCTCCGCGGATTAGTTACCCGCCATGAGGATTTCTTCATAAATAGTTTGTTTGGTTTATTATCCGGTTAGAGGAGCCCTCCTCAACCGGATTTTTTCTTTTAAGGCTTTTTCCACTACATTTGACCGTATTCAGAGAACATATTGTGCATAAAAACATTAAAAAGATCGCTATTGTTGGCCCGGAAAGTACGGGGAAATCTACTATATCTCAATTGCTGGCAAAATATTATAAAGTTTCGTGGGTACCAGAGTATGCCCGCTATTACTGCGAAAACCTGGTTGCCGATTATACCCTGCAAGATGAAGTGAACATGTATTACGGTCAGGTAGCTTTAGAAGATGCCATTTTAGTAACGACCGAAAGCGATTTTATTATTTGCGACACGACTTTTATTACGGTAAAGATCTGGAGCGATGAAGTATTAGGCGAAACACCACAGCTAGTGCTGGATGCATTGCCTGAGAGACCGTACGACCTGTATCTGTTAATGGACATTGATTTGCCCTGGCAAGATGATCCGCTGCGCGATTTCCCCGATAAGCGCGAATATTTTATGCAGGTTTGGCATAAGGAACTTCAGGCGCTCAATGCCAATTATAAAGTTATCGGCGGCTTGGGTGATGAAAGGTTAGCAAATGCAATTATGGCCATTGATGGATTTTTGGGAAGATAGAAGATTAGGATTCTTTTAATTTTTTTTGGAAATGATTGGCAGTAGCTTTTGGCTGCCGGCAGTCCCGCCATTCGCTAATTCCGATGAAGGATCGGAAACGCTACTGTCGGGTTTATTGAACAAAGATTTTTACCCTGGTGCTAAACAGTTTGTATCATATTTGTAATTCCATTCGAATTTGTCACGTTGAGCTTGTCGAAACGCCTTGAGCGGCATTTGACAGGCCCTTTAACAGGCTCAGGATGACAATCTATAATTATCATATAGTCCCTTAATCCATTAATATTTTTACCTACCTGGCCACCTAAACCCGATTGGAACGGATGCCGATTTTCCTTCAAAATTGGCAGGAGGGAAAGCGGGGCTGAAAATGCCAAGCACACGGAACCGTTCATTTTCTAAACCTGAAGACTAACAAATTCATTAAAACTATGCTATAAAGCTTTCAATTTTTAGCCAATTACCCCATAAAGCTTCAAAGATCGTTCGAATTGCTAAATATTTTCTACATTTGCACCATCATTAGGGGTGCCTTGTTTAAATAAACACAAAAACAGGCTGAGATCATACCCATTTTGAGGTGAAAGGTAGAAGGTAAAAAGGTAGAGGGGTAATGCCATCAACCTTAAAACCCTCCAGCCATCCACCTCGAATGCACCTGATCCGGGTAATGCCGGCGTAGGGATTGGAGTTATGGAAGTTTAACTGAAAATCGGCAATGCCCCTTTTCCGATGGGTTTAACTAAAAACAATAAAATTGAAAAATTTACTTTTTGCAGCGCTTGTTGCAATGTTGCCCTTCTTTGTATCGGCACAAATTTCTGTTACAGGTAAGGTAACGGATCAAAACCAGCAGCCACTTCCGGGTGCTACGGTTAAATTAAGAAATCAAAAAACGGCAGTTGTAAGCGATGCTTCCGGAAACTACACCATCACCAACCTTAGTAATGGAAAATACACGATTGTGGTAAGTTATGTAGGCTATAAAACAATCGAAAAAGCTATAGAACTTAAACAGCCTACTACACTGGATTTTAGCCTCTCGCCTCAAAATTTCCTGGCAGATGAGGTGATTGTTCGTGCAACACGTGCGACAGAAAAATCGGCCACTACCTATAAAAATATTGGTAAGGAAGAAATCCAGCAGAATAACTTTGGGCAGGATTTACCTTTCATCCTGCAGAACACACCGGGCGTTGTGGTTAATTCTGATGCAGGTGCTGGTGTAGGTTACACCGGGATCCGTATCCGCGGGAGCGACAATAGCAGGATCAACGTAACGGTAAATGGTATTCCGATCAACGATAGTGAAAGCCAGGGTACTTTTTATGTAAACATGCCCGATTTTGCTTCATCTGTAGATAACATACAGATTCAGCGCGGTGTAGGTACTTCAACCAATGGCGCAGGTGCATTCGGTGCGAGTTTAAATATCCAGACAACCGCCAGCGAAACGGAGCCTTATGCCGAAGTAAACAGCACTTACGGCAGTTTCAACACCTGGAAAAACACGGTTAAAGTTGGAACCGGTTTGATTAATAACCGCTTTAGCTTTGATGGCCGTTTATCGAGGATCAGCTCTGATGGTTATGTAGACCGTGGTTCATCACTGCTTAAATCGTATTTTCTATCTGGTGCCTACCACGGCAATAAAGACCTGCTGCGCGTTAATGTTTTTTCAGGAAATGAGAAAACCTACCAATCGTGGAACGGTATTCCGCAATCACGTTTAGAAAATGACTTAGCCGGAATGAATGCCTATATTGCCAGAAACGGATTAGGGGCCGAAGATGCGGCAAATCTTCTAAATTCGGGAAGAACTTATAACAGTTTCCTGTACAATAACCAAACGGATAACTATACACAAAACCATTACCAGTTAATTTATGCCAGACAGTTTTCTGATCAGTTTTCTTTTAACGGCGCTTTACACTATACTAAAGGCGAAGGTTATTATGAAGAATACAGGGCACAGGATAAACTTAAAAATTATGGCTTAAATCCGGTTGTTATTCCGGGAGGAGTACCAGTTACCGAAACGGATTTAATCCGTCGACGTTGGTTAGATAACGATTTTTATGGTGTTACTTATGCCTTTAACTATGTGCCCCAAAAGAATTTAAACTTTACTTTGGGCGGTGCATATAACGAATATAAAGGTGCTCACTTCGGGCAGGTGATCTGGGCCCAATATGCTTCAAATGGAAGTATAGACAGGCACTATTATGATAACGATGGTTTTAAAACCGATTTTAACACTTATGGTAAAGTAAACTATAGCCCGGTAGAATCGTTAAGTTTATTTGCCGACCTGCAGTACCGCCGCGTGTATTTCGATGTTGCCGGTACTGAAAACAAACTGAACACTTTGGCCGTTAACGAAACCTTGAATTTCTTTAACCCAAAATTTGGGGCCACCTATTTTATCAATCCACAAAGTAATGTTTACGCCTCGTTTAGTGTAGCCAATAAAGAGCCTAACAGAGATGATTATACAGATGCTGCTGTAGGTGTATCCCCAAAACCTGAGCGTTTGAATGATGTAGAATTAGGTTACCGTTTTAAAAATGATAAATTTAATATCGGTGCAAATGCCTATGGTATGTTTTATAAAAACCAATTGGTGGTTACCGGAAAAATAAATGATGTTGGCGGAAATTTCCGTCAGAATGTAGACAGAAGTTACCGTTTAGGGATTGAGGTAGACGGTTCTTATACCATCTCTTCTCAATTTGTATTAAACGCCAATGCAGCATTGAGCAGAAACAAAATCAAGAACTTTACCGAATATTATGATGATTACGATAATGGTGGACAGGTAGTAAACAATTACAAATTAACCGGCATCTCCTATTCCCCAAATGCTGTTCTTTTTGGTGAGCTGGTTTATAAACCTGTTAACGGTTTTGCTGTAGCCTTACAGAGCAAATATGTAAGCAAACAATACCTGGATAATACGCAGAACAACGATAGGACCATTAATGGTTATTGGGTAAGCAATGCACGTTTGGGTTATGACTTTAAATTTGCAGGTGTTAAAAACATAAACCTTGGTTTATTGGTAAATAATATTTTCGATAAGAAATACGAAAGCAATGGTTATACCTACGGCTACCAGGCAGGCGGAAGCCGGGTAACCGAAAACTTCTTTTACCCGCAGGCAGGAACTAACTTTTTGCTAAGCCTGAACGTTAAGTTTTAGAAAAGCTTAAGCCAAAAAACAGTAAATCGTCATTGGGAATTTATCTTCCAGTGACGATTTTGCTTATATTGCCTTCCTGATCTTAAAATCTGAGCATCTTTAAAATCCCTTTCACCCAGTATGAAATACATAGAGAAACTTCATTACATTACGCACGATATCCCGCATTTAAGCCACATCGAACAGGCCCAACAAGCCTGCGAGGCTGGTGCAAAATGGATCCAATACCGTTGCCTGAGCAAAAGTGATGAAGAACTCTTACAGGATATTAATGCGATAGCCGAAATATGTGATGATTGGGGTACCACCTTAATCGTTACCGATCATGTTCATTTAAATGGAAAGGCCGATATCCAGGGTTTTCATATAGAAGATATGGATGCCAATTTTATTTCCCTGCGCAAACTGGTTGGCCATGATATTACCCTTGGAGGATCGGCAAATACAGTAGAAAATTTAATCAGACTTGCCCAGGAAGGAGCCGATTATGCTGGCTATGGTCCATTTGCAGAAACTGAAACCAAACCCAATAATTATCCGCCTCTAGGTGTTGAGGGCTATCAACAGGTAATAAAAGAATTGAAGGCTATGTCCGTCAATATTCCGGTATTGGCTGTGGGCGGGATAAAAACCTACGATGTAGAAGCTTTAATGCAAAGCGGTATTTATGGTATAGCTGTATCCGGAGCCATTAATTTTGCCGATGATTTTATCGAAGCCTATCAAGATTTTTACACATTAGTTAAAGAAAGCGCTGTTAATTAACATTTTATAATTTGAAGCCCATAGGATAATTTTTAGTTTTGGATAAAACCCAACTAATATGTCTGAAAACGCTCTTCAAACCAATGTACCCTGGAATATTTATAAAAAAATCTCTTTCAGGTTCTTTTTCCTCATCTTGTCTCTTTTCATTATCCTGAATAACAATGGAGCCTTTACGTTCCTATCAAGTATACTGCAGTTGCCAAATCTGGTATTGCACGATCTTATTCCTTGGTTCTCTAAACACATTATCCACTATAACTACGATTTTACCATTTACACCAATGGAAGTGGCGACACCTCATATGATTGGGTATTGCTACTCTTTATATTTTTAGTATCGGTAATTGGTAGCATAATTTGGTCAGTTTTAGACCGCAAGCGCAAAAGCTACAATTTAGCTTATTACTGGCTTATAGTACTGGTAAGATTTTATTTAGCCTTTACCTTGATATTATACGGTGCTGTAAAAGTAATCAAACTCCAGTTTCCTGATCCTTCATTGATGAGGTTGCTTCAACCTTTCGGAAATGCATCGCCAATGGGCCTTGCATGGACCTTCCTTGGCTTTTCTAAAGGTTACAACATTTTTATGGGCATTATTGAAGTTTCTGCCATTATGCTTTTGTTCCGTAGAACGGTTGTTGTGGGTGCCTTTCTATCTTTGGCCGCAACAGCGCATGTAAGGTCGATGAATTATTTTTTCGACGTTCCTGTAAAACTGCTCTCAACTGCACTTGTGGTGATGTGTGTTTTTATTTTGGCCCCACATTTCTTAAAACTATATCGCTTCTTTATCAGATATGAAAGCCAGCAGCTCGAAAAAATGTATCGTCCAAAGTTTAAAAAGAGATGGCTTTACTTTACAGCTTATGGTGCAAAATATCTGTACATTACTGCTTCGCTGGTATTCTTGATATCATCATTAATTGAACAGAGAAAAACTTATGGTAGTGCAGCACCCAAGCCATTTATGTATGGCATTTATAATGTTGAAAGTATGAAAGTTAAAGGTGAAACCTTAGCGCCTTTAACGACTGATAGTACGCGATGGAAACAGATGATTATTAATTATTCAGGGTATGTAAGGATAAAGAAGATGAACGATAGTTCCGCTAATTTCACTACTGTTTTTGATCAGAAGAAAAAAGAATTGTTGCTAAAATCAACCGATAAAGACTCCACTAAATATGTTTTCAACTATAATGTTATTGGAAAAGATAGGCTGATTCTTTCAGGCTTAACAGAGAAAGATTCCATATCGGTAAGTTTTAAGCGAAAAGATCTTAAAGATTTTAAACTCATCAACAGGGGTTTCCATTGGGTGAGTGAATATCCATACAATCGTTAATCATTTTACTCCTAACTGATTCTTCCTCTACCGTACTTAAAGCGAAATTTCTATATTCGCGGTATGTCTTCACACCATATTGTAAAAGAAAAACAAGAGCCGGCTTTATACATCGATGAGCTTGGGGATTTTAATGAAGAGCTTTTGGGCCAACTGCTCGAATGGAGCCCTACACTTTTGGTTAGCGGAGAAAATTACGATAAGATTTTTTCTTTAGGCTTAAAGGTAGATGTGCTGGTAAATGGGAACGGACAGGAAACGCAAGAGGATACAAAAGTTATTCAAGGCCCAGTTGATGCTTTAATGGTGGCTATTAATTATTTGTACGAAGAGCGATATCCCGCGGTAAATGTAATTGCGAAGAAATTTGATCTGGAGAAGTTTGCCGGATTTGAAGACAAAATTAATCTGGTGGTATTTACCGAAAGGGCAAAACATTATCCAATCAAATCAGGTTTTTCTGTTTGGAAACCTGCAGGAAGTGAATTCCTGATCCATGGCAACCGATATATCGAAGTAACTAACCTGGTGCAGAATGAAGAAGAAATTTTTACTGTGGTTAAAGATGGCTTTGTAGAATTTACCTTTTCAGGACAAGCAATTTTTATTAGCGAACCAATATGATTACCCTCAGAAAAGCAAAAGAAGAAGATATAGAAATCATCAGAGATATTGCCGCGGCAACCTGGCCATCAACCTACCTCGATATTATCGGGCAGGCACAGATTGATTACATGTTGGATAAAATGTACAATAAAGGAGAACTCCTAAAGCAATTTATGGAAGGGCATATTTTCCTGATTGCAGAGGAAGGCGAAAATCAGTTCGGTTTTGCAGGATATTCAATTATTGGACACGAAGAGCGTATTTACAAACTACACAAGCTTTATGTGCTGCCATCTGCACATGGCAAAGGTGTTGGGAAAATCTTAATTAATGAGGTTTTTAACCAGGTAAAAGATGCCGGAGGAAGCGCTTTACAATTGAACGTGAACAAACATAATAAAGCCAAAGATTTTTACTTAAAAGGAGGTTTTACCATTAAAGAATCGGTAAAACTTGATATAGGTGAAGGTTACTTTATGGATGATTATGTAATGGAATATAAGTTTTAAATCTGCTCAAGTTTATCGTCATTTCGAGCGTAGTGCAACGCAGCCGAGAAATCTATCAAACTAGATTTCTCCATTTCGCTGCGCTCCAGTCGAAAAGACGATCGATTTTTGGGAATGACGATCATCGCATTAGTTATCTTACTAATTCTTCATCCTTCCTTGTTCTGCTTCGGTACCCGTTGCACGGCGGCGGGCAGGTTTAATTTCATTTTTACCAAAACGATAAGTAAAACTGATTCTACCAATTTGAGTTTCATTTTTTTGATGCACCGAGTAAGTTAAACCCGGATAGGCGCTAGATAAATTGTTTTCAGACATGTTAAATACATCTGATAAGGCCAATTTCAAACTTGCCTTTTTGTTAAACAGCGATTTACTCAAACCTGCATCAACATAATAGCGGGCTTTTAAACTTAGCGTTCCATAATCAAGCGGAGATTCGTAACTGCCATTTATTTCGGCCGTAAAACCATCCATAATGGTAAAGGTTTGTTGTGATTTAAATTGGAAAGATGTTTTTCCGGTTTTTAAAGCGCTACCGGCCAAATCTGGTGATTTGAAACTGAGGTAAAAAACATTTAAGTTATTGTTGGTCTGCCACCATTTCGTAATCTGAACAGGTATATTTAAATTGGCGTTGTAGCTGATGTTGGTGGCAATATTTGCATTGGTTTGATATAACGATTGATTTGCTGCATCGGGCAAAATTACCTCTGCAATTACATCGTTAACCCTGCTATAGCCAATTGAGAGCATATATTTTTGCAATAGTGTATAACTAAGCTCAAAATTGTGTGTATACTGTGGATTTAAAAAGGGATTTCCTTTGCTATAGGTAAATTCGTCTAAATAATAAATAAAAGGATTTAAAGCATCGTAACTTGGTCGGTCTATCCTCCTGCTATAAGAAAAACCTAGCTGATTGTTTTTTGAAAGCGTTTGTTGAACAAATAACGTTGGAAAGAAATCCCAGTAATTTCGTTCTACAACGGTGTTTGTGGTAATCAGATTTCCTTTCGAATTGGTTTGCTCAACCCTTAGGCCAACCTGTACGCTGGTATTTTTAAACTGTTTGTTTACATTGGTATAAGCCGCATTTACATTTTCATCGTACACAAACTGGTTGCTTCGTTTTACATCATTCTGCCAAGCATTGTTTACCAACATTTCTGCCTGCAAGTCATTGTCGGTTTTAACCCAGCTGCTTTTAAGTCCAGCTTCGAGTTTAACGGTTTTGTTTAACGAAACGTTATAATCTATTTTAAATGCTTTGATATCAATTATCGAAGGGGTGTTGTTCCGGGTGTACCTGATGGGGCGGATTCTGTCTCCATTTTGGAAGCGGTAATCATTTTCATAATTAGAACCATCGTTTCCTTTGTACTTGGAATAATCTACATCTGCCGAGATTTCTGAACCCGCGGTATCCAGAACAGATTTATAATTTAAGTTATAAGAAACATTATTGTATTTGTTTGCCTGAAATGAATTGGTAATCAGGCTCGAATCTACCTGGTTAAAAGAGGAGCCAATTAAAGTATTGTTTCCTGCGGTTTCATTTCCATGGTTAAAATAGCCGTTTACCAACACACCAATCGTATTCTTTTTATCAATAAAGTAATCTATACCTGCTTTAAAGTTATTGTTCTGTTGCTTTCTATGACTGGTGCCCACCTGCATAAAATAAGTATCTGGTGTGCCGTTAGAAATACGGTCGATGGCAATGAGGTTGTCGCGCTCATTTCTTCCATAATTGTAGTTGCCGAAAAGATTCAGTTTTTGTGTTCTATGATTTAGGTTTAAACCAGTATTTCCCCTAAAGTTTTTGCCATAACCAGCCGTTGCACTTAAGCTGCCATTGGTTCCGCCATTTTTGTTTTTCTTCGTTTTGATGTTGATGATACCCGAGTTGCCTGAGGCATCGTATTTTGAAGAAGGATTGGTAATCAGTTCAATGCTCTCAATCTCTGAACTCTGCATATTGCGCAGTAGGTTCGCCACATCAGCACTGCTCATGTAAGTCTGCTTGCCATCCAGCTGAATCAGCACACCCTGTTTACCCATCATCGAAATCTTATCATTCTGATCTACCGTTACGCCAGGTGCTTTTTGCAAAACTTCTAATGCGGTAGAACCTGTCATAACCGAACTATTGGAAACGTTCATCACGATCTTATCCATTTTTCTTTCGATTAATGGTTTAGTTACAGCTACATTCACTTCTTTTAAGTTTTGAGTGCTAGTGGTGAGCTGGGCCGTTCCGAAATCTACCTTTTGATTATCTTCTGTTAAAACGATGGTTTTACTTTTAAGTGTTTGGTAACCCATGTTACTGGCTTTATAAAAATAACTCCCCTTGCCCGAAACATTAAAATTAAATGTTCCATTTGGATCGGTAAATGCCGTTTTAACCACGCTCGAATCGGATGCTTTAAAGAGCACAACAGTAACATAATCTGCAGGTTTTTTGGTTTCATCTAAGATTACCCCACTGATGTTCGGTTTAGGATTTGTTTGCGCAAAACCGGCCGAAACGCTAAAAAGGAGTGTAAGGGTAAGTGATATTCTGTATAGTGTTTTCATTTTTAGGTATTATTCTTAAAAAAATGGGCAAAAAGATTCCTATACCGCATATACATGCGCTTTCAATTTAATTGCTTGCTTATTTTAAAGTTTAGTCCGGAAACGAAAGGTTTCCGCTTGTTTAGTTATAGGTAAGACGACCGTTTTTTAAAAAGGTTACAGGGATTTTGAAAAAGTTGGGAGTCGAGAGTTCGAAGTTAGGAGTAAGTTATCGTGGAACGCCAATACGATGGTGATCCTGGGCAAGCCGATTTAACAGTTTAAACAATAAACCCAGCCGCCCAAATGACCTAATAATTAATGAACGGACGAACCAACAACATAAAAAGCCACAAACATCCAGGTTATCTCCTGCATATCTGTGGCCTTTAATTTCTAAGTAAAAAATCTTTTATTTTACCCCAAGTACGTCAACACCTTGTTCGAAAACAACATCAACCGGAATATTCTTTTTGGTCAACCGATCCAGATCTGTTTGAAGTTCTGTATGGATAACCGCTTTTTCTTTTTGTGCTTTTTCTACCGCAGCTTTATCGCCGTTACCCTGAAGGGTAAGAATGAATGCGCTTAAATCGTTCATGGCAGTTGCAAATTTTTCGAAGTTTACCTTGTAAGTACCTTTAGCGGTACGCTCAAAAGCACCTTTCTCCTGAAAATAATTAAAGCATTGCATATTGGCTTTTCCATGCGCCTCAGAAACGCCGAAGCGAACAGAACGTAAAATACCAGCCATAAATGTGGTGTAATAATCTTTTATATCACCTTTTAACTCACCTTTTTTAAGTAAGCCTGTTACCATATATAAGCCTAAAATATCGGCTTTGCCTTCTTCTAACCAGCTATACTGTTCTTTTAATGCCGCACGTACAAAACCTTTTCCCGTAATGGTTTTTTTAATCCCTAAACCATGCGCTACCTCGTGAAACATTACGTTTGCAAAAAAAGCATCAAACTTAATGTATTGTTGCTGATCGGCTTCAATTAATTCTTTTGAAATCGGCACCAATATCTTATCAAATTTAGCTTGCATAGCATTTTTCAGCTGCGAACGGCGTGTTCCTTTTTCCTGTTGAATTTTTTCATCGTTCGGAAGATTAACGGCAATGGTTTTCGATCCGGCATTGCAGTCTCCTGCATAATAAACCACATCATATGCATTTAATTCAGAGTCGGTTCCGGGTGTTTCGGTTTTGTATTTCGCCGCAACAGGTAAGTTTTTCTGCAATTCAGGAAGCATTTTTACATACTTGGCCAAACGTTTGCTCCACTCTTTATCTTTGATTAATACATAAGCTTCGTAACTGGTACGGGCATTAAACAGTTTATCTTCGTAATTTTCAATCGGGCCGATAATAATGTCCAAACCATTGGTTTTCATATCTAACCAGGCATAATCACTCGCAGTAAAATTATCCGTTACCAAAGCATCGGCCCTTAAGTTTAAATATTTTTTTAAACCGGCATCTTCGGCAATTAAAGCAGCCTGTTTTAATAACGAACTTGCTTTCTGTAATTCTGAAGCAAATAATACATGATAAGGTACGGTTGATAATTTGCCAGTACTGTCTTTCTGAATAACTGAATATGCACCAAACTTATCAGCAAGGTCCGATTTCTCTATGGCTTCTTTGGTAATGCCGTACGGATAAAAAGATGCACCCTCTGGTTTGGCACCTACACCTTCAACAAAAGGTTTATCATTATTTAATCTATCCCAGGGGCCATAATTGATGTTAACAAAATCGCGTGTTTTTTCGTCTTTAATAGTTGCGAGCAAGCTGTCTCTTTGTGGGTAGGCTTGTTTCCAATATAATTGATCCATAATTTCTGCTGCCTGAATTAATAAAGGCAAAATTTTACGGTCGTTAACACTTAACTCATTAATATTGGTGGTTAATTTTACCCTTTCGTAAATAGGCAGGCGTTGTGCAACATAATTGGTCAGACTATCTTTTTGTACTACCACAGCCTTTTCATCTTTAGATTTATTGTTGCCGGTACAAGACGATAAGGCGCCTACAGAAATAGCTACTGCCGATAAAAACAGGGTTGATTTGTATAAATTCTTCATATTAAAGTATATGGCTGCTAAATTAGTAAATTTTGAAAGCTTTGTATAAAGTTTGATGCATTGGGTGAAGTTTAAGATAACTTTGTAACTTCAACTTGCTAACAATTCATACCATGTTATTTCCAAGGTCATCAAAATCATTATCTATTTCCGCTTTTTCTCTTGTACTTATTTTATCTGCCTGCGGAAGCAGCAAATATGCTGCAACAGAAAAAATCTATAAGGAAAAGGCGAAGGATTTTTCGAAAATAATCAATACCACGCCACCAGTTGGTCAACTTTACGATTCATTAGGAGCAACAAACCAGGAATGGATTGGTTCTGTAAATTTTGGGATACGTAAACCAAACTTTGTAGTGATCCACCATACTGCGCAAGATAGCTTGGCACAGACCATAAAGACATTTTTTTCAACTAAGGCAGGTACGAGCGCCCATTATGTGATCAGCCGCGATGGTAAAGTAGTGCATATGGTGAACGACTATTTACGCGCAAACCATGCTGGTATAAGTAAATGGGGGAAAGATACCGACTTAAACTCTTCATCAATAGGAATTGAATTGGATAATAATGGTTTAACTGACCCATGGCCTGATGCACAGATCAATAGCCTGCTAAAGCTGTTGACCACTTTAAAGAAAACCTATGGAATCCCGACAGCGAATTTTATTGGTCATGCCGATATAGCACCTAAGCGGAAAAATGATCCCAAAAATTTCCCCTGGAAAAAACTCGCAGATAAAGGCTTTGGCTATTGGTATGATGATGTGCTGAAAAACCCGCCGGTAGATTTTAATACCGAAATGGCCTTAAAATATATTGGTTACGACACCAGTAATCTTCCTGCAGCAATCACCGCGTTTAAAATCCATTTTATTCAGAGTGATATTACACCGACTTTAACACCTGTAGATATATTGGTGCTGTATAACGTGTATACGAAGTACTAAGCGGAATGGGGTTTGGCGGTTAGCGTAAATTAAACTCACAGCGCGCAATCTTTCTCCTGAACTTGTTTTACTATATAGCTTTCCGCTTCGCTACAGGGCAGGATCTTTAAAAGTGAAATTAGTCTGAAGCTGATGTTGCAAAAAAAGATCTTGGTACTTCATCCCGTATGGATTCTCTTTTTTAATCAAAGCTTTATGTTAGATTTGAATACCAACAATCTGCTGTTTACAAATGTGTATATCAAACAAAATGAGGGGAGTTGTAAGAACACTTTTGTCCCTTCTCTTACTTTATTCATTCATCAAAGTTTTTTGTGAAGATGTAATTATAAAATTTAACGAGCCAACAGAAGTAGTGTTGGGGCACATATGTGGTACAGGAATTGTTTTGTGGTTATCTGTATCCATGTTTTTAAATGGTTTATCCGAATTAAGATCTAGAACAATAAAATACAAAACTTATTTCGCCTCCATAATTTCCGCTATAACATTCGGTTATTTTTTGATAGAAGAAATATTAGGTGAAAAAGATATTTTGGTGATAATATTCGTGGCCTTACTTATGTTATCATTTGGTTACCTGGCTGTTTATGATTTTCTTTATTTTAGGAAGATTTATAAAGATAATCGTATTGATGATCAGCTTTTAAGCAAGCCCCATGAACTATAGCTTCTGCAAACATTAATCCAAAAATTTTCTAAAAAAAAACACGGATGAATCTGTGTTCATCCGTGTTTATATGTGGTTTAAAAAAGCTAATTAATTTGGCTTCTTAAACGTATCCTTTAATGTAACGGTACGGTTAAAAACCAATTTATCTGCAGTAGAATCTCTATCTAAGCAGAAATAACCTTTACGGATAAACTGATAGCGGCTTTCCAGATCTGCATCTGCCAATGCTGGTTCGATGTAAGCGTTAGGTAAAACCGTCAAACTTTCAGGATTTAGGTAATCTTTAAAATCGCCTTCCTCAGCATCTGGTGTTTCAGAAGTAAACAACCGATCGTACAAACGGATTTCGGCAGTTTTGGCATGTGGAGCACTTACCCAGTGGATGGTTCCTTTAACATTTATGCCGCTGGTATCATTTCCACTTTTCGATTCTGGGATGTAAGTACAATGAATTTCGGTAACGTTTCCGTTTTCATCTTTCACAAAATCTTCACATTTAACAATGTAGGCAAATTTTAAGCGTACCATTGCGCCTGGAGCCAAACGGAACCATTTTTTTGCAGGTACTTCCATAAAATCTTCACGTTCTATCCAAAGTTCGTTGCTGAAAGGGATCACGCGGGTGCCCCCACCATCTTCAGCTTCCGGATTGTTTTCGCCGATCAAATCTTCTGTTCCTTTTTCGTAATTTGTAATCACCAGTTTAATCGGATCTAAAACTGCCATTACCCGGTTAGCTGTTTTATTTAAATCTTCGCGGATACAAAATTCCAATAAACTCAGTTCGATTAAGTTTTCGCGTTTGGCAATACCTATGCGTTCGCAAAACTCACGTACACTCTTCGGTGTAAAACCTCTCCTGCGCAAACCACTAATGGTAGGCATGCGCGGATCGTCCCACCCATTTACTAAGTTTTCGTTAACCAGTTGAAGTAACTTACGTTTACTCATTACCGTGCTGGTAAGGTTTAAACGGGCAAATTCATATTGTTTTGAAGGAAAAATCTCTAATTTTTCGATAAACCAATCATATAGTTCACGGTGCGAAACATATTCCAATGTACAGATAGAGTGCGTGATGTTTTCGATGCTATCGCTTTGTCCGTGAGCAAAATCGTACATCGGATAAATGCACCATTTGTTACCTGTACGGTGATGTTCTGCATGTTTGATGCGATAGATAATCGGATCGCGCATTAACATATTCGGACTGGCCATGTCGATTTTTGCTCTCAAAATATAAGCGCCATCGGCAAATTCGCCATTTTTCATTTTCGTGAAAATGTCTAAATTTTCTTCAATGCTGCGGTTGCGGTATGGGCTATCCTGTCCTGGTTCTGTTGGCGTGCCTTTTAAAGCCGCAATTTCATCTGCAGAACTCTCGTCAACATAAGCCAAACCTTTTTCGATCAGTTTAACGGCAAAACCATACAGCTCATCAAAATAATCTGAGGCATATAATTCATTTTTCCAGTTAAAACCTAACCATCTGATATCTTCTTGCTGACTGTTTACATATTCTGTTTTTTCTGTTACCGGATTGGTATCATCAAAACGCAGATTAGTATAGCCGCCGTATTTTTGTGTTAGTCCGAAATTTAAGCATATTGCTTTCGCGTGGCCAATGTGTAAATAACCATTAGGTTCTGGCGGGAAACGCGTAACCAAAGTTTCATACTTACCACTATTTAAGTCGTTCTCAACAATTTCTTCAATAAAGTTCAATGACTTCTCTTCACTCATAAAAACCTGTAAATTAGGAATGCAAATGTAAAAAGATTGAGCGGATTTATACAATGATTATAGGTTTATTAGCCCATAGTTGATCGTTGATCGTCCAGAACTTCATTATAGTGCTGTGAAAGAACAAATATGTTCGTATTATAGGCTAATCCGCTGTCGAAAACCACGACCATGAATAATGAGCCGTAAAACATTATCTGCTTTTTCCCTATTTCTCAATTACCTAATAAAATCGATACATTTACGTCAACTTAATATGAATGATGAGCAAAGTATTAAATCGGCCTATCCGCGTTTTAGTGGCTAAAGTTGGGTTAGATGGCCACGACAGAGGGGCCAAAGTAATTGCAACTTCTTTACGGGATGCAGGCATGGAAGTAATTTATACCGGCCTGCGCCAAACACCAGAAATGGTGGTAAACACCGCGCTTCAGGAAGATGTTGATGCCATCGGGATTTCTATCCTATCGGGCGCACACATGACAGTTTTTCCAAAGATTATTCACTTTATGAAAGAAAAACAGTTAGATGATGTGTTATTAACAGGCGGCGGGATTATTCCGGAAGCAGATCGGTTAAAACTGGCAGATATGGGTGTTGGAGAGCTATTTCCTCCAGGTACGACAATGGCTAGTATTGTAGAATATATTCAGAATTGGGTTATAGAAAACAGAAATTTTTAAACTATGGCATACCAGAATTTAATCTCAGAGATAAAAGAGAACATTTTATACGTTACCATTAACCGTGAAAAAGCACTTAATGCATTAAATAAAGATACTTTGGCTGAACTGGCAGACGTAATTGCTTTCGCAGGTAAAACCGATGAAGTAAGAGGTGTTATTTTAACCGGAGCAGGTGAAAAGGCTTTTGTTGCAGGAGCTGACATTAAAGAGTTTTCTGATTATAGTGGTAAACAGGGGGAAGATTTAGCAAAACGTGGTCATGAGCTGGTTTTTAATGCCATTGAAAATTCTTCTAAGCCATTTATTGCAGCAATTAATGGATTTGCTTTGGGCGGAGGACTAGAGCTGGCTATGGCTTGCCATATACGCATCGCATCAGATCATGCAAAATTAGGTTTACCTGAAGTTACTTTAGGTTTAATTCCCGGTTATGGCGGTACCCAGCGCCTTACACAATTGGTTGGAAAAGGTAAAGCAATAGAAATGATTACCACCGCAAATATGATTACCGCATTGGATGCAGAAAAAATAGGTCTTGTAAATGATGTTGTTCCACAGTCAGATCTAATTAGCAAAGCTGAAGAGATGCTGAATATTATTAAGCAACGTGCACCGCTGGCTGTTTCGGCTGCAATAAAATCTGTAATTGCAGCTGTAAATAATAACAATGGCTACGCTACCGAAATTGAAGAATTTGGCAAATGTTTCGAAACTGCCGATTTTAAAGAAGGCGTAACTGCATTTATTGAAAAGAGAAAAGCAAATTTTTCTGGAAAATAGCATTTGTGTGTAGTATTAATTTGATGTATGGTGTAACGAAAGTGTTGCAAAAATTTTTCAATGCAATTTTTTTTGAGTAATTATGTTAAATAATTATTAACCCTAATGTGCTTACCACAACATATGGGTTTTTATAATAATAACGCTACTCATGAAAAAGAAGGTACTCATTGTTGACGATGAAATTAGCATCGGTTTATTGCTATGCAATTTTTTAACTAAAAAAGGATTTGAAGTTTCGAATGTAACAACAGGTAGAACGGTTTTGCAAATTCTTGAAAAAGAGAGATTCGATTTAGTATTATGCGATTATCGTTTGGATGATACCGATGGGAAAGAGATTTTAATCCATATTAAGGAAAACTATCCGACAACTGCTGTGATTATCATTACAGGCTATTCTGATATTAAGCTTGCAGTGGAATTGATAAAACTAGGGGCTTACGATTATATCGTGAAACCGCTTTACCCGGATGAAATTTTAAAAACCATAAATAAAGCCCTTGAAGCGCAAGAGGAGTTAAAATCACCTAAAAATTTTGAATGCACGGGAAGTAATGTTCTTTACGATTTTCTAAATGGCCCGGAGTATATAAATGGTGAAAGCGATGCTTCAGCGCTTTTACTGAAACAAATCCAACTCATAGCACGAACAGGGTATACGGTCATTTTAACTGGGGAAAGTGGTACAGGGAAAGAATGTGTTGCTAAAACCATTCACCTAAATAGTTCGCGGAGCAAAGAACCCTTTATCGCCATGGATTGTGGTTCTTTAACAAAAGATTTAGCCGCAAGTGAATTTTTTGGACACGAGAAAGGGGCATTTACTGGAGCAGTCTTCACTAAAATTGGCCATTTTGAGCAGGCTAATGGGGGTACATTATTTCTTGATGAGATCGGTAATTTATCATATGAGATCCAGGCAACTTTACTCAGGGCAGTTCAAGAAAGGAAAATAAAGCGGATTGGAAGTACAAAGGAGATTGACCTGGATGTGCGGCTTATTGTAGCTACAAATGAAAATTTAGTAGAAGGGGTTCAGAAGGGTATATTCAGGGAAGATTTATATCACCGCTTTAACGAGTTTTCTATACACGTTCCATCATTGAAACACCGGGGCAATGATATCCTTATCTTTGCTGAGCATTTTCTGGCCACGGTAAACAAAGAATTGAATAAAAAGATTAAAGGCTTTTCTGATGAAGTGATGAAATGTTTATTAGCATATAATTGGCCGGGTAATGTACGCGAGCTGAAGAATGTTATCAGGCGGATTGCTTTATTAACCGATGGTGATTGGATAGAAACCCATGTTTTACCATTGGAGCTTAGAACGACTGATTATCCTGAGACACAGCACGAAAAAAACATGCTTCTTTTGCCGCTAAAATTAAATAATGATAAATCACTTAATTTGCGAAATGCGGCTAAAGAAGCTGAATATACTGCTATTTTAGAAGTACTAAAAGCGGTTAATTTCAACAAAACCAAGGCGGCAAAAATATTAAATATCGACAGAAAAACACTTTACAATAAAATTAAATTTATTGAGGTTGATGAAGGGATATAAATTTTAAATCTAGAAAAACAAAATCGGCCATTTTAGCATTTAAAGAATACTCCTTATTATCTAAATATGTCAGTATTCTCTTATAAGCAACGCAATAACATTAACCTGGTCATTATTATTGCGCTTGGGGTGTTAATTGCGTATTCCTTGCAAAGTATTTTTAGTGCTATTTTAAGTACTTTGGTGCTTTACACGATCATGCGGCCGGCCTATATCCATTTGGCAGAGCATAAGGGCTGGAATAAAAGGGTAACGGCTATTTTCCTTATCACCATCAGTATCATACTCATTGTAATGCCTTTTTATGCATTAAGTAGCATGGTCATCAGCAAAATTTCGGAATTGAGGAACAATGAAGTGTTTTTCAGGAATCTGCTGGTTAAATTACAGCACCTTATTCCAGTTAAAATTAATCAGGACCTTATTCAGGAGGGATTAAACCGCCTGGGGAATTGGGCCACTCAGCTTTTCCCATCCTTAATATCGAGTGCAGTAAATATTATATTAAGTTTATTGGTCATGTACTTTTTACTCTACTTTATGTTAATTGAGCGAAGAAAATTCGAGTTTTCACTGATTAAATATGCACCTTTCAGGGAACAGAATGCACTTCGTTTTGGCGATGAAATGCGAAATACAACTTATGCAAATGTATTAGGACAAGGGCTGATCTGCCTCGTTCAAGGTTCGCTTTTGAGCCTTTCTTTTTATGTTTTGGGTTATAAAGACCCTGTGTTTTGGGGGGTTATTACAACATTTATTTCTTTTGTGCCTGTTTTGGGGCCACCGGTTATTTTTGTTCCAGCTGCGATTTTGCAGATTGCGAACGGGAATAATTTTGCAGGCTGGGCGATGCTTATTTTTGGTTTCGTAGTTATCATCAATATCGATAATGTGCTCCGGTTTATCATTGCAAAAAAAGTTGGCAATATTCATCCCATAATTACAGTAATTGGCGTAATTATTGGTATCCCTTTATTTGGAATATTGGGCCTTGTTTTTGGTCCGCTACTGTTATCTTATTTTATATTGCTCGTTAAGATTTACGAAACCAGTACACTGGCATCAGAAAGATTGGAAAGAATTAAAACAAATAATGAGCATACGGAGTTATAAATATAGCTTAACAATAAATAATGTAGTAGTTTTATATTGTACATAATTGTTAAACCCTTAAAATACATTAATTATGAATGATAACTCAAAAGTTGTAGTTGCGCTTTTAGCAGGATTAGCTGCTGGTGCGGCTCTAGGAATTTTATTCGCACCAGATAAAGGTGATGAAACCCGTGATAAATTAAGTCAATCTCTAAAAGACCTGGGCGATTCTATCAAAGATAAAGCTGCTGATGAAATTAACCATCTTGCCAGCTTAAAGGATAAAGTGGTAAGCTCGATCAAAACGAAACTAAGAAGCGTAGAAGAAGAATACAGTGACGATGTGGAGCACGCGTAATAAATAAAATATTGCATAGCCGGGCAACTGCCCGGTTAAATATCAATCTGAATTATGCAGGAAAATAAAGATAAAAGCATTGAAGATCTTGTAGATGATGCCAAGGGGTTTTTAGAGGCCAGGGTTGAGTATACAAGACTTTACCTGGTAGAAAAAGTCTCTAAAGTATTTGCCGATTTAGTAACCAGTACCGCAGTTATTGTATGCTTCATATTAGCCTTTTTGTTTGGCTCAGTAACCTTGGCGCTTTATCTGTCTGATCTTTTGGGTAGCTATGCCGGAGGCTTTGGTTGTGTTTCCTTGTTCTATATTCTACTGGCACTAGGTGTTTACTTAACTAAAGATAAGTATATCGAAAAGGCAATTATTAATGTAGCCATTAGAAGATACTTTGATAAACTTGCAGATAAGGAGGAAGATGAAAAGGTATAAAGACATCCGTAACCTAGAAGACCTGCAGGCTAGAAAGTTAGAACTTAAGGTTGAATACACTCTTAAGCAGAATATGCTTAAATCGGATACAAAGGCCTATTTTAAACAATTTACCTTAGGCGCGCTGATAAAGCGCTATGCTACACCAAGTAACTTGTTTAAAGCCGACGAAAAATTAAATATTAGCGGAACTGCCATGTCGTTGCTTTTGCCCATGTTTATGAATAAAACCCTATTTAGAGGCGCTGGTTTTTTAACCAAAGCGGCTGTAGGTCTGGTTTCAGGAAAAATTGGTAAATCGCTTGATGCGGAACATTTATCGGCAATTTTTAATTCTGTGAAGAGTTGGCTGGGGAAAAAGAAAGAGAAAAAAGAAAAGAAATTTATAGACTACGGCATTCCGCCTGATAGTGAAACGTATTAGTTCAATGGTTCATTAGCCATTGGTTCATTCGTTAGCGCAGCGCAAAATGATATCATTAAAAAGCCTCAGAATTCTAAATTCTGAGGCTTTCTTGATTAGAACCTTAGCCGTTGTTTTATGAGCATGCTATTCTGCTCCCAGTCCCAATGAACCTATAAATCCGTTTTAATCTTCAATTCTTTCAATTGCTTCTCGTCAATAGTGCTCGGGCTATCGATCATTACATCTCTGCCTGAGTTATTTTTAGGAAAAGCAATCACATCGCGTATGGAATCTAAACCTGCGAAAATTGAGGTTAAACGATCGAAACCAAAGGCAATACCGCCATGTGGAGGTGCACCAAACTCAAAGGCATCCATTAGGAAACCAAATTGTTTTTGAGCTTCTTCTGCACTGAAACCTAAATGTTTAAACATTAAGGCTTGTAAAGCCCTGTCGTGGATACGGATCGATCCGCCACCAACTTCAGTTCCATTGATTACCATGTCGTAAGCATTGGCACGTACGTTTTTAGGGTCGGTATCCAATAAGGCAATGTCTTCAGGTTTTGGCGAAGTGAAGGGGTGATGCATGGCATGGTAACGTTCTGTTTCTTCATCCCACTCTAAAAGCGGGAAATCCAATACCCAAAGGGCAGAGAATGTGTTTTTATCACGTAAACCTAAGCGGTTGCCCATTTCTAAACGAAGCTCATTTAACTGTTTACGTACTTTATCGGTAGAACCGGCTAATATCAATAATAAATCGCCTTTTTCTGTACCGAAAGCTTCGCTCCACTGTTTAAGGTCTTCTTCGTTAAAGAATTTATCTACCGAAGATTTAATGGTTCCATCTTCATTATGACGGGCATAAATCAAACCTGTAGCACCAATTTGCGGGCGTTTAATAAAATCGGTTAATTCATCTAATTGTTTACGTGTATAGTTTGCAGCGCCTTTTGCATTTATACCCACTACCAATTCTGCATTGTCGAAAACCGGGAAGCCCTTACCTTTTACCAAATTGTTAAGCTCTACAAACTGCATTGCAAAACGGGTATCAGGTTTGTCAGAGCCGTATAAACGCATCGCATCTGCATATTGCATACGCGGTACTTCCGGTAAGTCGTAGTTGCGTACTTCTTTAAATAAAGTACGGATCAGACCTTCGAAAGTATTTAATATATCTTCTTGTTCGATGAAAGACATTTCACAATCAATCTGCGTAAACTCAGGCTGACGGTCGGCTCTTAAATCTTCATCTCTAAAACATTTTACAATCTGGAAATAACGGTCGAAACCCGAAACCATTAACAATTGTTTGAAGGTTTGCGGCGACTGAGGCAAAGCATAAAACTCCCCTTCGTTCATGCGGCTAGGCACCACGAAATCTCTCGCTCCTTCTGGTGTAGATTTAATTAAAACAGGGGTTTCTACTTCGATAAAATCTAAAGCATCTAAATAACGGCGAACCGACTGTGCCATTTTATGACGTAAAACCAGGTTGTTACGAACCGGATTACGGCGTAAATCTAAATAACGGTATTTCATGCGCAACTCGTCACCACCATCAGTTTCATCATCGATCATAAACGGAGGTAATTTTGCTGCATTTAAAATCTCCAAAGCAGAAATTTTAATCTCCACATCGCCAGTTGGCATTTTTGGGTTTTTGTTGCTTCTTTCTACAACGGTACCAATTGCTTTAATTACAAATTCGCGACCTAATGAACGTGCTGCTTCGCAAAGTTCACGATTATCGTCCATGTTAAAAACCAACTGGGTAATGCCATAACGATCGCGGATGTCGATAAAAGTCATACCGCCTAAATCTCTTGATTTTTGTACCCAACCACATAGCGTAACACTTTCGCCTAAGTTATTTAGGTTTAATGCACCACAAGTTACTGTTCTTAACATATAT